>ERZ825384.93-NODE-93-length-113127-cov-6.588015_pt1 | contig 113127 bp, 100 predicted proteins | sample MGYA00519931_ERZ825384 | MGnify/ENA primary metagenome ERZ825384 (study PRJEB31778, sample SAMEA3449200) | human gut metagenome | biome: human gut; feature: human-associated habitat; material: faeces | place: United Kingdom | collected 2010/2012 ...
TCCCTACATCAATTACAGCTATTACCTCTCGCCGAGCTTCATGCCCATGATGCTGATGATCTTCGCCATGCTCGTCACGATCTTCGCCATCGGCACCGAACTCAAAGCGGGCACGGCGCGCGAGTGGCTCGACACGGCGGGCGGGTCGGTATTCCCTGCGCTCGTCGGAAAGATGCTGCCGCTCGTAGTCATGATGCTGCTCATGACGCTGATGATGTTCCTGATCCTGTTCAAAATCGTAGGGGTACCGCTCAACGGCAGCCTTACGGCCCTGCTCTTCGGCTGCATGCTGTTCGTGCTGGCCTACATGGCCATCGGCGTACTGATCGTCACGCTGCTGAGCAACCTGCGCCTGTCGCTCTCGATCGGCGGCGGTTATTCGGTGCTGGCCTTTACCTTTTCGGGACTTACCTTTCCGATGATGGCGATGTACCCGTGGGTGCAGGCGTTCAGCAAGATCTTCCCCTTTACGTTCTATACCGACATCTTCATCGATCAGGCGCTTCGCGGCGCACCGGTCGTCGATTCGCTGTGGGACATGGGGTATATCGCACTCTTCATCGTACTGCCGATGCTCTGCCTGCCGCGCCTGCGCAAGATCTGTTCCGATGAAAAATACTGGGGGAGGATGTAACGATGGGACGAATCAAAGAGATACTGCAAGCCTACCGAACCGAACTGGCTTCGGTCATCCGCAACGAATACAAGGCGGTCTTCACCGACGGCGGCGTACTGCTGGTCATGGTGCTGGCCATCTTCATCTACTCGACGCTCTACGCATCGGCCTATGCTCCCGAAGTGCTGCGCAACGTCCCGATCGGCGTGATCGACGAGAGCCAGACCCCGTCGAGCCGCGAACTGATCCGCACCTTCGACGCCGGCCCCAATACCTACGTGGCCTACGAGCCGAGCGGCATGGAGGAGGCCGAAGAGCTCTTCTTCGCCCGCAAGATCTACGGCGTGGTCTACATTCCGCAGGATTACGACAAGCAACTGCTGGGCGGTTCGTCAGCCGCCGTATCGCTCTATGTCGACGCCAGCTACTTCCTCATGTACCGTCAGGTGTTCCAGGAGCTCGTGACGGGCATCGGACAGACGGGGGCCATGGTACAGTTCCAGCGGCTCATCGCCAAAGGCGCCGACATCCCGCAGGCGACGGCCGCGACGCAGCCGGTCATCTACCAGTCGCACAACCTTTTCATTCCCTATCTGGGTTACGGATCGTTCATCATGCCCGCGATCATCATCGTCATCATCCAGCAGACGCTCCTGATCGGCATCGGCATGATCGGCGGCACATGGCGCGAATTCGGACTCTACCGGAAACTGATCCCCGCCAACTGCAAGCGCATGTACACGCTTCCGATCGTGCTGGGAAAGGCGTTGGTCTACATCTCGATCTACGCCGTCACGCTGCTCTACATCATGACGGTGCATTACAAACTGTTCCACTATCCCTCCAACGGCTCGACGGAGGCCGTCGTCGGACTGCTCGTGCCCTATCTGCTGGCCTGCATCATGCTGGGTATCGCCATTTCGACGCTGTTCCGCTACCGCGAACAGTCGCTGCTGCTGCTTTTCTGGACATCGATTCCCATCCTGCTGCTCAGCGGCGCTTCGTTCCCGCGCGAAGCCATCCCCGAATGGCTCTACACGCTGGGGCAGGTCTTCCCGAGCAGCAGCGGCGTCAACGCCTTCATCCGGATCCGGACGATGGGCGCTTCGCTGCGGGACGTGATGCCCGAACTGAGGATTCTGTGGGCGCAGGTCTTCGTCTACGGAGGGTTGGCCTGCATCGGCATCCACGTGATCCTGACACGCCAGAAGCAGGACGAAGGCGGGCAATAAAACCTCGCCGAAAAATCGACGAACCCCTGCCGCGAACCGCAGCAGGGGTTTCCGTGTTCGGGAGCGAACTTTTCAACCGACGTTCCGGATCAAAACATCGGACCTCTGCCACCCGGAGGAGGCCCCATAGGCGGACGGCCGACACCCCTGCGGTTTCCGCCCAGCGCCCCCATGCCGTCGTAATCCTTGATGTCCTTGGAACCGCGCTTGCCGAAATTGCGCAGGTTGTAGACGAATTGCACGGTATAGTAGCGTCCGATCACGCTGTTGATCGAATTCTGGGTATATCCCGAACCGGTCGTGCGCGAGAAGGCCGTATTCTGGTCGAACAAGTCGTTGACGCCGAACATCACCTCGCCCCGACGGTTGCGGAAGACCTTCTTGCCCAGATAGACGTTGCACAACACGTAGGAGTTGTCGTAATCGTTCGTGAAGCCGATATTCTGCTGGTAGGAAACATTCCCCGTGAAGGTGAAGCTCTTCAGGAAAACGAACTTCATCGCCGCGGTCGCCACATGGTTGAAATAGCGGTTCTTGTTATCGGAATCGTTGACGACCAGCGAGTTTTTCGCGATGTTGTAGGCACCGTGCCACGAAAGGGTGAAATCGACGTTCTCGGAGATGTTGCTGCCCAGCACGGCGCGGAAATCGTAGCTCAGACGGCTGGCGTCGTTGCGCTCGCCGCCGACGATTTCGCCGTTGTCCAGATAGACGCTTCCGTCGGTCGCCTTGCGCGCCACCAGCGTCGGCGTAAGCGTGTAGTTGACGCCCGCCATCACATTGAGGTTGCTTTTCAGGAACGAGACGGGCAATCCGTAGCTCAGATGCGTGCGCAGGTTCCAATAGCCGTCCATGTTGGTATAGGTGGAATAGGTGTGCGGATTGTAGGTTTCGGTCACGGGATCGCCGCCGCCGTCGACTTCTCCGGTCGGGACCTCCACCTCCACGTCGTAGGCCATGCTCGACGTGATGTAGTTCGACGTATTCTGCATCGAGAACATCCACATGAACGTACGTCCCTTCTCGACGTTGGAGTTCACGTAGTGGAACCGCACGTTGTTCGAGTAGGAGGGACGCAGATGGGGGTTACCTTTGGAGATGCTCTGCGCGTTGGAGATATCGTAGACGTTCTGCAACTCGCCGATACCGGGGTTGTCGGTCGAGGAGTTGATGAACAGCCGGATCGAATTCTCCTTGTTGATGTTGAGCTGTCCCATCAGGAAATAGGTCAGGTTGTTGAATCCGTGCGACGTCTTCGCATCGTCGCCCGCCCCCATGACCTTCGTCGCCGAGAGCACCTCGCCCGTCAGCTGGGCGCGCTGGTAGGAGACATTGGCCACGAAACGGTTCTTGCCCTTCACGATACGGAAACCCGGCCCGATACGATGCGTCAGATAGCCCGTGTTGGACGATTGCGACAGGCTCGGATCGGGTTCGACGCCAGCCGTTTCGAACCGGTCGTCCGGCGTCACGTAGACCTTCTTGTCGCTCTCCTGATAGTTATAGGCCACACGGTATTGCAGGCTCAGCTGCGCATACTGCGAAACCGGTTCGGTATAGGTCACGTCGCCGCGCAGGTTGTAGCTGAACGACGGCGAATGCGCACGCTGGTAGCGCAGCAGCAGGGTATCCGTAGGAACGACGATCAGATCGGGATCGATACCCCGCGCCTGGTTCGAATAGCTGTCCGTATCTCCTCTGTTGTTCCGATAGCGCACGCTGCCGTCGAGCGTCAGCGTGCGGCCGTCCTTGCCCAGCTTCGTGCGATAGGAGAGGTACTGGTTCAGATTGACTCCCGTGCGGCCGCCGTCGCTGAAATTGTCCACCACGCGCAGACCGCTCTCTCCCCACTGGTGGCCATAAGTCGTGCTGTAAGGATCGTAGCTCTGGAAACTGAGCCCCGTGCGTGACATGAGTGACTGGTTCTCCGAAATACGCCATTCGAGACGGGCATTGAGGCGGTGGTTGCCGTTCGTATTGTTCGAATAGCCGTCCGTATGCAGCGTATCGATCGGCGACGGAGTTTCGTACCACTTGTCTATCGTCGAGTAGTTCTTGGTCGTCGTACGGTTGAAGAAATAACTGGCCTGCAACGTCACCTTGTCCTGCCGGCCGGTCTTTCCCCAACTGTCGGAGTAGTTGACGCCGAACGAGTTGACCGACGCCACGCCGCTCTGAGGCCGCACCATCAGCGCCCCCACGCCGCCGCGGCCGCCCGAACCTCCCGACACGCCCAGAATGTCCTCGAACGAAAAATTCTGCTGGTTGACGTTGTTGAACAACCCGATCACCGACACGCGGCTCGACCCGTGGAACAGATTGACGTTGCCGCCCACGTTGTACTTGTGGTTCGACGTCGTTCCTTCGGTTTCGGGCTGGTAGCCGTAACCGGCATAGAGCTTGCCGAACTGGCCCTGACGCATGTTGGGCTTCGTGACGATATTGATCGCCTTGTACCCCTCGCCGTCGTCCATACCCGAAAATTCGGCCGCATCGCTCAACTTGTCGTAGACCTCGACCTTGTCGACCGCCTGTGCGGGCAGCGACTTGATCGCCGAAGTTACGTCCTCGCCGAAGAACTCCTTGCCGTCGACGAAGACCTTTTTCACAGTCTCGCCCTGTGCCTCGACCTCGCCGTCGGTAATGGTGATGCCGGGCATCTTCTTGAGCAGCCCTTCGACATCGGCGTCGGCCGTCACCTTGAAGGCTCCGGCATTGTAGCTCACCGTATCGCCCTTCTGCGACGTACGCATCGACTTCACCTCCTTGACCACGGCCTCGATCTCGGTCGACGAAGGCGCCAGCTCGAGCGTGCCGAGCGACTTTTTGGCGGCCGACAGTTTCAGCTCCTTTTCAAGCGTTTCGTAGCCCAGAAACGAAACGGAAACCTTGTAGGTACCGTAGGGAACCGTCGCCTCGACGCGCCCCTTGTACCCCGTCGTGAAGTAACGTTTCTGCGCCGCAGGATCCGCCGGCGCAAACTCCACGACGGCACCCGGCACGCCCTCGCGCGTCGAGGCGTCGATCACGGTCGCCGTCACGCTGCCCGACTGGGCATAAATTTCCATCGCGGTGAACAATGTCACAAACAGTAAAATCGTTCGTCTCATCTTCTCTTTTATCTTTCTCCCGGGATCGTTCCGATCGCCGATCGGCAAATCTTCGCGAAGATAGCCAAAATCCGGCAAACCGCCGCGAATACCCCGTCTATATTTGTCCGCTCCGGCGTCCGAAACACACGGACCGGCCTTCCAAAAAACAGGGTGTCAAGAGACTTGACACCCCTTTCACCAAATCAATTCTGAAGCCCTATTAAAATGTGAAGTGGTTTATCGAACGACGGTAGGACGCCGGATGCGCCCCGTCCGCTGCGCCGCACGCCGCGGCGAAGATGATGCACAGGGTCCGCCGACCGCTGCTTCTCCCATTGTTGACGGTGTACGTCGTTTAACACACGCTTCATAGCCGACCTCTCGGCGACAGCTACTTTTTCCAACCTTCTACGACGTACGTCGGCGGCCCTGCGCTTCATCCGAATCGTTTCCTTCCGACGAGCCCGTCCGGCCGCAACTCCGCCGCAGCGGCATCTCCTTCCGTCCATCGGACAGGAGGCCCCTCCGGCCGCAAGAGACGGCATCAGTCCCCGAAACGTTATGTCGGCAATCGATCTCATCGTCGGATTTATACGAAACAAAGATAACGCCCCGAACGGCTTTCCGGTGCCGGAAGCGGGGTCAACGGGCAAAATCGGCGGGTGAACCGACTAATCGGCAGGGTGAACCGACGTAAGCCAACGCTTGAATTCGGGAACCCGGGCCTTGGAGATGACGATCCGTTCGGGTGTTTCGACGCTCAGACGCAACGCCAGCCGGCTGCCGAACCAGACCGCGATCTCGGCGACGGCCTGCCGCGCGACGATGAACTGGCGGTTGGCACGGAAGAAATCGCTCGCCGGCAACAACGTCTGCAACGTTTCGAGCGGCTTGTCGAGCGGATACTTCTCACCGTCGAGCGTACAGGCCGTCACCCGCTCGTCGCTCGTGTAACAATAGGCGATCCGCTCGCGTTGCAGAGGAATGAACTTGTCGCGCACGCGCACCAGGAAAACCTGCTGTCGCTCGTTGGCACGCTCCGCCAGCCGTTCGACCCGCTCGCTGTAACGGCTGCGTTCCAATCCCGAAAGCCGCCGCAACTTCTCCAGCGCACGGCGCACCTCCTCCTCCTTGATCGGTTTGAGCAGGTAGTCGATGCTGTCGACCTTGAAGGCTTCGAGCGCATAGCGGTCGTAGGCGGTCGTGAAAATGACGGGAGCCGTGAGCGAAACCCGTTCGAAAATCCGAAACGCCTCGCCGTCGGCCAGATGAATATCCATAAGCACAAGATCGGGCTGCGGATGCGTCCCGAACCACTCGACGCTCTCCTCGACCCCTTCGAGCACCGCCGTGATCTCCACGGCCGGCGCCACACGGTGCAGGATCGACTGCAAGTTGACCGCAGCGGCGGTTTCGTCCTCGATGATTACGGCTTTCATTTCGTGCGGGGTTTCAGAAGCGACATGCAGACCGAGAAGATCTCCCCGCTGCGGTCGATGCGGATGCCGTGGCCCGTGATGAGCTGCCAACGGCTGTCGAGGTTGTGCAGGCCGATTCCCGTACAAGGTTCGGCGTCGAGCTTCGGCAAGAGGGGATTCGACACGACCAGCTGGCCGTTTTCGACGCGGATCGAAACACGCAGCGGACGGCGTTTGGTTATGGCGTTGTGCTTGACGGCATTCGACAGCAGCTCCTGCAACGTCAGCACGGGCAGTCGGTAATCCAAGTATTTCGGGGCGACATCGACATCGAAAAAGAGCTTGTCGGCATAGCGTATCTTGAACAGGTATCCGTAGGCTTCGGCGAAACGCAACTCCTCCGCGAGCGTCGTCAGCATGTTCTGGCCGTTGCGGATGATATAGCGAAACGAGAAGGAGAGCTGGTCGATGTAGGTGAGTGCCTTCTGTTCGTCGCCCTCGCGCACGAGCATCGCCAGCGAATTGAGCGAATTGAAGAAGAAGTGGGGGTTGATCTGGCTAACCAGCATGTTGTAGCGCGTCGTGAGGTTCTCGCTTTTGAGTTGTTCGTTCTCGACCTCCATCGCCTGCCGCTGACGAAGCAACAGGCTGATCTGCCCGTACAGGAGTACGACGACCAGCGTGAACGAACACTTCATGATCAGGTTATAGTCGAGCCAGCTGCCGCTGAGCGCCAATATCGTCAGCTCGTGCGTCCGCCAACGCACGACAGGGGCGATGAAATAGAGCCCGACGGCAAGCCCCGCACACAGCAGACCACGTTTGAAAAATCCCGACATCGGCCGCACGCGGTCGCCCAGCCGCAGGAGCGAAAGCAGCAGGAAAGCCAGCACGAAGAAATAGAAGAGCTGCAACGCGAAGATCACCCCCTCCTGCGGACGTTCGAAGATCACTCCGTAATCGAACGGCTCGCCGTTGCGTTCCAGCACTTGTCCCAGCACGAGCCGTCCGCCCGAACGGTGCGATTCGAGCGCGTCGGCCAACAGATGGTCGCCCGACCGCAACCGCAGGAAGCGCGCCGAATTGCGGGGGATATAGACGCTGTCGCGCGCCGGTGCGACCTCCGCCAGCCCCGTAGCGGCGGCATCGCCGTCCGAAAGCCTCTCCGGCGAAACGTAAAGCAGATAGCCGTGCCCGTCGGGCGAAATCCACACGTCGCCTTCGACGCGGACAATCTCCCGATCCGTCCGCAGCTCCCGGCTGAAAGGCGGATGCCGGTCGTCGCTCTTTTCGACCACGAGCAACAGCACGTAGGAGAAATTGACCACCAGTGAAATGGCCACGGCGATCAACAGGTTGACGACGATTCCGCTGTATTTCGACGGTCGGGACATTCGCTATCGGACAGCTATTTGCCCTCCTCGTACCACGAGGCGTACATACGGTAGTCGCGGGCGATGCGCAGGATGATCTCTTCGCGTTGTTCGGGCGTAATCTCCTTGACCTTGCGGGCCGGGACGCCGGCATAGACCGAATTGGGTTCGAGTTTCGCGCCCGACAACACCAGCGCGCCTGCGGCCACGATGCAGCCCGACGCCACGACGGCGTTGTCGAGCACCGTGGCCCCCATGCCGATCAGGCAGTTGTCCTCGATGATCGCACCGTGGATCGTGGCGTTGTGACCGATCGACACGTCGTTGCCGATATGCGTCTGCGAAGGATGGGGTGCACCGTCGTAGAGCGTATGGATCACCGTCCCGTCCTGGATATTGGTCCGGTCGCCGACGGTGATCGAATTGACGTCGCCGCGCAGGACGGTGTTGAACCAGATCGAACTGTCGCGGCCGACGGTCACGTCGCCGATCAGCACGGCCGTTTCGGCCACGAACGTCCCTTCGCCCACACGAGGCGTATGCCCCCGTACCTCTTTTATATATGCCATATCGATTCCTCCTTTTCGTACTGCGGATGCGGAAACGCCCCGCACCCTCTATCTTGCAAAAATAGGAACTCCGCACGAGAATTCCAACTCTTCGGGCGGCGAAGCGGTGAAAAAACTTTCGGCCTGAATCCGTCACGCACCTCCGCGCGGTTCGCCGCCGGCGGCAGACACAGCACGAGCCGCAGCGGATCGCAGTCCGCCGCATGGGAAGGGGGGGGGTACACGAAGCAGGGACACCCTTACGCAAAATGCGAATAAATTTGCTTTTGCGCTCGACTTTTCCTATCTTTGCGCGTCGCAATTCCGCAAGGGAGCGCGGCGATGGAATGTGGAAAGATTTGACTGATTGCAAACCACAATAAAAAATCGCTAAAACAGCTTCGTTTTTTATTCCCAACAGCCAATTTTTCCCGTTTCGATACGTTTAACTCAGCGAACGATCTTCCGCCCACAACGGAAGACTCGAAAGGGTTGTCCGATCGAAGGACCGGCCTGCATGTGACAGGCCACGGAGTGAGTCCGGCAAGTCCCGCGTCGAGGCCCTCGACAATTGACAAATCTTGCCGGACTCACACGTTAAATTGTATTGAAAATGGGTTATCTATTCACGTCGGAATCGGTGTCGGAAGGACACCCCGACAAAATCTCGGATCAGATTTCGGACGCCATCCTGGACGAATTCCTGCGTCACGACGCAAGCGCCAAGGTCGCCTGCGAAACGCTCTGCACGACGGGACTCGTCGTCGTGGCGGGCGAAGTGCGCTCGGAAGCCTACGTCGACGTACAGGGCGTGGCGCGCCGGGTCATCAACCGCATCGGCTACACCCGCAGCGAATACCAGTTCGACGGCAATTCGTGCGGCGTGCTCTCGGCCATCCACGAACAGTCGCCCGACATCAACCAGGGCGTCGTACGCGCCGCCGAAGAGGAGCAGGGCGCGGGCGACCAGGGCATCATGTTCGGTTACGCCTGCAACGAGACGCGCGAGTACATGCCCGCGACGCTCATCCTCTCGCACGTCATCCTCAAGGAGCTGGCCGTCATTCGCCGCGAAGGCGAAACGATGACCTATCTGCGCCCCGACTCAAAATCGCAGGTGACGATCGAATACGACGAAGCGACGGGCCGTCCCCTGCGCGTACATACGATCGTCGTCTCGACACAGCACGACGACTTCATCGCCGCCGGCAACGGCATCGACGAAAAGGAGGCCGAGCGGCGGATGCAGGAGCGCATCCGCGAGGACGTGCGCACGATTCTCATTCCGCGCGTCAAGGCACGTCTCGAACGCGCCGGCGACAAACTGGCGTCGCTCATCGGCGACGACTACATCCTGCATGTGAACCCTACGGGCAAATTCGTCATCGGCGGCCCCCATGGCGACACGGGCCTCACGGGACGGAAGATCATCGTCGACACCTACGGCGGCCGCGGTGCCCACGGCGGCGGTGCCTTCTCGGGCAAGGACTCCTCGAAAGTGGACCGTTCGGCAGCCTACGCCGCCCGCCACATCGCCAAAAACATGGTGGCTGCGGGCATAGCCGACGAGGTACTCGTCGAACTTTCGTACGCGATCGGCATTGCCCGGCCGTTGTCGGTCTATGTCGACACCTACCGGTCGAAGCGTCCCGCAGCGATCGACGGCATGACCGACGGCGAGATCGCACGCCGCATCGAGCGGTTGTTCGACCTGCGTCCGGCGGCGATCGTCAAACGGTTCGGCCTGACGAACCCGATCTTCGAGGCGACGGCCTCCTACGGCCACTTCGGCAATCGTCCGTATACCCGCACCGAAAAGCTTTGGCGCGACGGACACGAAGTCGAACGGGAGATCGAGTATTTCGGCTGGGAGAAACTCGACGCCGTAGAACTGATCCGCAAGGAGTTCGGACTTTGACCCTGCGCCGCAGAAGGCGTAAAAACGGGACGATGGCTTTGCGGCCGTCGTCCCGTTTTCCATTTCGTACGAATGATTCCGACAAACCTTGCAGAGTAGCATGAAAACAGGGTGCATGGTACCATTCTTGCGGCGAAACGACGAACCTTAAACAAGCAACGACATGAGAAAAATCAAGCTGCCGACCGACCGCATCCCCGACGGAATCGGCGAAATCGGCGAAGACGACCGTCCCGTCTACGACGAGGAGGGGTACACGCACGCACCGGGAGAGTGACGCCCCCCCCCGAAAGCAGACGCCGGAAACCGTTCCCGCACCACGGCGTCGGCCGCATCGCCACACTAAGCGGCGCCTTTTCCGGAACATCCCGCACGGACGCGGACAATCCCGCCCCTCCCGACAGAGGCCGGTCCTGCATATCCCATGCGCGTTTTTTCAACCGGCGATAAAATATTTCACGGCAAGGCACGTTAGTATGTCAGAATTTGGAAACGAAGGAATTTGCCCATGATAGAATTCGCCTAAAAGTTTAACGTAATTTTCAGAAGCGATGAAAAAGACTCTTTTATTTTTAGGAATGATTGCAGTTTCGGCCGTCACGAGCGGCGTAACGGTGTGGGCGGTAGACCGCTCGCACACCGACAAAATCGAATATATCGAACGCGAGGTCGAACGTACGCCCGCCCTCGGTTCGCACTTTACGGCCTACGAAGCCGATAAATATCCCGATCTGACCTATGCGGCCGAGAATGCGGTCAAGGCGGTCGTGAACATCGAAGCGATCCAGCAGGTCGACGTCTCGTCGGGTTACGGCGGAGGCGCCTACGACCCCTTCTTCGAATTCTTCGGCATTCCGCAGGGCTACGGCCGCCGCGGCGGCCAGCCGCAGACGCAGGAGCGCCGTGCCGGCGGTTCGGGCGTCATCATCTCCGACGACGGATATATCGTGACGAACAACCACGTGATCGAAGACGCCACGAAGCTGCGCGTGAAGCTCAACGACGGCCGCAAGTTCGACGCCAAGGTGATCGGCACCGACCCCACGACGGACGTGGCGCTCATCAAGGTCGAGGGCAAGGATCTCCCGACCATCCCGTTCGGCAACTCCGAGGGGCTGCGGCTGGGCGAGTGGGTGCTGGCGATCGGCTCGCCGTTCGACCTGCAATCGACCATCACGGCAGGGATCGTGAGTGCGAAGGCGCGTCAGCTCGACGTGATTCCCGACCAATTCCGCATCGAGTCGTTCATCCAGACCGACGCGGCGGTCAATCCGGGCAATTCGGGCGGCGCACTGGTCAACACGCGCGGTGAGCTGGTGGGCATCAACACGCTCATCAAATCGCAGACGGGAAGCTACATCGGCTATTCGTTCGCCATTCCCGAATCGATCGTCAAGAAGGTCGTCGTCGACCTGAAAGAGTACGGCGTCGTGCAGCGGGCTCTGCTGGGCATCTCCTATCGCTATATCGATCAGGACTTTATCGACCAGATGGGCAAAGAGACCGGTATCAAGGAGTTGGGCGGCGTCTACGTTGCGACCGTCTCGGAGGACGGTGCGGCTTCGGCGGCAGGCATCCGCAAGGGTGACGTGATCGTAGCCATCGACGGCGTAAAAATCGACAATGCCTCGGCCGTACAGGAGCAAATCGCGAAGCACCGCCCCAACGATAAGGTAAAAATTACGGTAAAAAGAGACGGGGCAGTGAAACTTTTTGATGTGACCCTGCGTAATAAGGCTGGTAAAACGGAGTTAATCACCCGCGAAGCGGTCGATGTGACCGCCGCTCTGGGCGGCAAGTTCCGCGATGCCGGCACGAAGCTCTGCCAGGAGTTGGAGATCAAGGGCGGCGTGCAGGTTGTAGGCATCAAATCGAACGGAATTCTGGCCAGGGCGCGAGTGAAAGAGGGTTTCGTCATCACGCACATCAACGATCGTCCCATCTACTCGCTCAGCGACATGGAGCGCATGAGCGACAAGATAACGTCGATCGACGGTATCTATCCCAACGGCCGTGCGGCCAGCTACATGCTGGTCGAATAATCCGAAGAGGCCGAACCGTCCGCGCACGGCGTGCGCGAACGACCGCCTCGCAGGAAGATTCGGTTACACGCCTGTCGGGATTTCGGGAAAAGAGAGAGAGTGAGTGAAGAGAGGGTCCCGGAAACCCGACGGGTTTTCCATAACGACGATTTGCCGGGGAGGAGTACGAGGCTTCTCCCCGCGTCGTGTGAAACGGAAGAACGAATTAGTATATTAGGTTTAGTTAGAGTATGCGTCAATTAAAAATTACAAAATCCATCACCAACCGCGAGAGCGCCTCGCTCGACAAATATTTGCAGGAGATCGGCAAGGAGGAGCTCATCACGGTGGAGGAAGAGGTGGAACTGGCCCAACGAATCCGCAAAGGCGATCAGGAAGCGCTCGAAAAGCTGACCAAGGCCAACCTGCGTTTCGTGGTCTCGGTAGCCAAGCAGTACCAGAACCAGGGACTCAGCCTGCCCGACCTGATCAACGAAGGGAACCTCGGCCTGATCAAGGCCGCCGAGAAGTTCGACGAGACGCGCGGTTTCAAATTCATTTCCTACGCCGTGTGGTGGATTCGCCAGTCGATCCTTCAAGCGTTGGCCGAACAGTCGCGTATCGTGCGTCTGCCGCTCAATCAGGTCGGATCGCTCAACAAGATCAACAAGGCGTTCGCCCGCTTCGAGCAGGAGCACGAACGCACGCCGTCGCCCGAAGAACTGGCCACGGAACTGGATCTGCCGCGCGAGAAGGTGACCGACACGCTGCGTGTGGCGGGCCGCCACGTTTCGGTCGACGCGCCGTTCGCCGACGGCGAGGACAACTCGCTGCTCGACGTGCTGGTCAATCCCGACTCACCCAACGCCGACCGCGGACTGATCAGCGAATCACTCTCGACCGAAGTCGATCGGGCGTTGGAGACGCTCACCGAGCGCGAACGCGACATCATCAAATATTTCTTCGGCATCGGCTGTTCGGAAATGACGCTCGAAGAGATCGGCGAGAAGTTCGACCTCACGCGCGAACGCGTCCGTCAGATCAAGGAAAAGGCCATCCGCCGCCTGCGCCACTCGTCGCGCAGCAAACTGTTGAAATCCTATCTGGGATAACTTCCCGCACAGCGGTTGCCCGCATAAAAGACCTGCGGCTGCAAGATCGAATCTTGCAGCCGCAGGTCTTTTCCGGCCGAGGGATTCCGCCCGATCCTTCGGTCTCCGCCGTGCGACTATTTCTTTTCGCGGCGAACCTTCGGCGCCTCGCCGCATTCGAGTCGGCACTCCGGCCCTTTCGCGTGCGCTTTCTTCCCGACCCGCGGAGCGTGACCGCGTCCCGGACGACTCTGCATCTGCGACCAGCGCATGAACTGCTCGGTGGAAAGGATCGATTTCATCGCCTCGGCCTCCTTCATTTTGACCGCACGCGCCTGCTCGCGCAGCGCTTCATCCGCTTGCAGCCGTTCGAGCGTAGCCTCATAGGCCTGTTCGGCCTGCTTTTCGGTCAATTTCAACTGTGCGGTCATCCGGTCGGTCGCCTTGCGCGCCAGCTGTTCGGTCGTCGGACGCTCCCGGGGAGGTGCCACCGACTTGTTCTCCTGCGCGGACGCGCTCGTCCCCGCCATCAGCAAAAGGGCCATGACGGCCGTCATCATCTTTTTCATCGCCGTAAATAGTTAAAGTTATACATCGTTCCGACCGGCACGGAATCCGGTCTGCGGAACATTCCGATAGCAAAGATAGCGCGAAGCCGCACGATACGAACCGCCGGGCGGCCCAAACGGCAAAACTGCGGGATCAACCGCCTCCGAGGCGGGACGAAGCGACCGCCGATCGCTCCGGCGGGGCGGCCGGCCGCAAAAAAGCGGCGGGAATCCTGCAACGGATTCCCGCCGAAACGACGACGCGCCTCTTCGTTCACTTGACGACGGGCGACTGCACCGTCACGAAGGGGCAGCCGTTGCCTTCGCAGGTCGAGACGACGCGGATCGCACGGATCGGCTTCGACGGCTGGCGGATCGTCAGCCCGCCTTTCTCCAACTCGCCGACGCGCTCGAACGTCTCGCCGTCGGTACTCGATTCGACGTATCCCGTCGTGAAGATGAAACGGGGCAGTTGCAGGTTGCCCGTACGCACCGCCAGTTCGCGGCACGCGAGCGGCTCGGCGAAATCGTAACGGATCCAGTCGCCCTTCCGGCAAGTGCGCGCCGTGCGGGCGATACCGCGGTACTCCTCGGCACGTGCGTAGGGGAACTGCTTGCTCTCGCCCATCGACGTGGTGATCTTCACAGCAGGTTTCAGCGTGCGGTAATAGGCCGGTGCGCCCACCTCCGGACTGCGGCCGCTGCGGTAGCTGCTGCGGAAAAGGTAAAGTTCGGGACGCTCCGTCCGAATCGGGCCGGTGTAAGGCTGCGGCTGCGCGCCGTCGACGGTGAAGGTCAGTTGCGAATCGTCGTCGACAGCAGCGGTCAACACGCCGTCCTTGTAGCTCACACGGGGCGGCATCAGGCGGAAGCGAATGCCCTGCGCCCCCATGCGATCGTAGTGCGACCGCAGACGGCGGTAAAACTCCGTCCACTCGCGCACCCCTTCGCTCCAACCCAGTTCGGCCAACGCGCAGGCGCGCGGAAAGGTCATGTAGTCGAGATAATCGGGTATTTCGGGATTGTGCGAAACGTACAGTTCGCTGAAAAAAGCCCCTTCGACCCCCAGCACGTTGGCCTCCTGCGCCGGCGTGAATCCGCAGCGGGCGAAATCGAACGAATAGGTCTTGCGCACATCGAAAATCGCCGCCCAGTCGTGTCCGTCCTCATGGGGCGACTGGCGCATGTCGAAATAGAAATACTGGCCGGGCATCACCACCGTACGGTAGCCCGCCGCCGTGGCATCGAGGCAAGCCTTGACGCTCTCCCAGCCGTGGACACGGGTGCTGCGGGCCAGCTCCCCACCCTCGATCGCCTCGTTCCACACGGCGGGACGCTTGCCGTTGGCTTCGAGAATGCGGGTCAGCCTTCCCAGAAAGTACTGTTCCAGCGCATGTCCGTCGGCCATTCCCTCGCGCACCATGAGTGCCCGACAGTTCGGACACTTCTCCCATTGGCTCATGTCGACCTCGTCGCCGCCGATATGGAGGTACTCCGACGGGAAGAGCGCCGCCAGCTCGCCCAGAATATCGGCCAGCAGCCGGTAGTTCTCCTCGCGCGAAGCGCACCACACCGAGCGGTAGTCGTAACCGGCCGTCGGACGCAGGTCGGGGGTATAGTCGCAGAGAATCTCGGGATGCACGCGCGCGAAGTTGCGGCTGTGCCCCGGCAGGTCGAGCTCGGGGATGATCTCCACGTTGCGCACGGCGGCATAACGGATCAGGTCGCGCATCTCGTCCTGCGTATAGAACCCGCCGTATTTCTCGTCCCATTTGCCGTAGACGGGCATCACGGGCGAATCGCCGCCGCGCCAGGCCCCGATCTCGGTGAGTTCGGGATGCGACTTGATCTCCAACCGCCACCCCTCGTCGTTCGACAAGAGCAAATGCAGCTTGTTGATTTTCAAGTGAGAAAGCAGGTCGATATGGCGCTTCACGCGATCGGCGTCCATCCACGTGCGAACCACGTCGAGCATCATGCCGCGGTAATGGAAGCGCGGCGCATCCTCGATGCGACAGGCGTCGACGGCCAGCGGCAGGGTGGCCTGCCCCGTATAAACCTCCGGCGGCAAGAGTTGCAGCAGGGTTTGGAGGCCATTGAAAACGCCTCCGTAGTCGGCCCCGACGACCTGCACCCCTTGGGGCGTCACGGTCAGCCGATAGGATTCGTCGTCCATCGTCCCGTCGAGCGAGAGCCGCAGCGCAGCCCCCGCCGTCCAAGTGCGGTCGTCGAGCCGCTGCAAGGGAATGTAGTCGGCGATGTACTCCGCCAGCGGTTCCAGACCCGAAGCATAGACGACGGGAATACCCGTCGTAAACACGAATTGCCCGTCGAGACGGGTCGCCTCCTGCGGCCGCGGAATCAACGTCCCGGGCGCCGAACGGACGGTCGCGCTCAGCGTCAACGCCGCAAGCAGGATAAAGAGTGGTCGTAATTTCATTCTGTCAAGGATTAGTGAACTCGTTTCGTTTTTCCGCTCCACGCCACGACGTCGAGCCGGACGATCTCGGTACGTGCGAACGACGCTTCGGCATACCGCAGCCCCGTCGTCTTATGGGCAGGGGAGTACTTCTCCAACAGCAGTTCCAGCGCCCTCATGCGCTCCCCGGGCGGAGTTGTCGTAAGGCATCGTTCGCATCTTTCGGTTGACAAAGATAACCTTTTCCCGGGAAAAAATGCAAAATCGCCCCACGCTTTCACCCGGTATTCCGACAGACGGGCCGGCCACAGCGGGAAGGGCGGCCGCGGCATCCGGTCAGGGGGATTACCAGACGTTCCGGTGAATCCTATCTGCCGTCCTGATCTCTTTCTGCCTGCACACGTGTGCATTTTCAGCGGCATAACCGACAGCGAGGAAGCAGGTGAATTCGTATTCCTCGGGAGCGCCTACAAGCCGTTTCACATGTTCCGGCTCGTTGCCGATGGGAATCCGGAACGCGCACGACAGCCCCTCAGCCGTCGCCGCCAGCAGGATATTTTCGACCGCCGCCCACGCCGAGGCGAAATAGTTGAGCGAACTTTGATCCGTCGGCCTGCACAGCGGGCAATCCTTCTGCCGGAAAAACGGCAGTACGAGGCAGTCGCTCTCGATGAGCATCCGCCGCTGTTTGGGCAAAGCATCGACGAACATGGCGCGTTCGTCCTCATCCATCGCTTCGGCCGCCTCCAACCCTGCTTGCTGGATATTTCGGGTATTTTCCGTTACCGGCGCTACGAGCCGTGCGATGTTCTCCCTCCCGCGCACGACAATGAACTCGAACTGCCGCAAATGGTCGTTGGTCGGAGCCTTGAAAGCCGCCGACAGAATTTTTTCCAGCACTTCGTCCGTGACGATTTTATCGGAAAAGTCACGAATGGTTCTTCTTCTCTCCAATACCTCATAAAATTCCATGACAACAAATATTTTTAAGTTCCGACTTTTGTTTACGGATACAAAGTTACGCCCGTCTATTGTTGTCGATTTGTGCATTCGTTTCATATATTTGTCATATATTTGCAATCAGGCAAATCAGAGTTTTCATGGAAGACACAGCCATTCCCTACGAATTACCCGAAGCGGAAAACCACTCGTTCTTCTTCATAGACCAGCGAGTCGAAACCCATACCGAAGCAAAATTGCACCGACACGATGCATGGGAGTTGTATTACGTCGTTCACGGATACGGCAGCCGGACGGCGGGCGACACATGCCAGCCCTTTACGGCCGGCGACGTAGCGTTGATACCTCCGTCCATGCTTCACCGGTGGGAGTATGCGCCCGAGTCGGCGGATACCGACGGGCGTATCCGCTATCTGATGGCTGCGTTCGACCACTCGCTGGTGAAGCGGTGTATGGAAACGTTTCCCGAAGTACGGAACCGGTTGGCCGGCATCCCTTTCCCGACCGATGCGTTGAAATTCGGGCCGGAAAGTTCCCGCATCATCCGCAAACTGCTATCCGAGATGACCGGCATGGACGAATTGGAGCGCCTGAGCGCGATGCTCCGCCTGCTGCCGACCGTTTTCACGTCGCCGGATCACACGTTCGCCGGTCGGCCGATGCGCATCGAGCGGGACGTGAGGCGGATGCAGCAGATCGCGGCATACGTCATGGCGCACTATGTCCACGCCATCTCCTTGAAGGAGATCGCTGCGGAAGTGGGAATGAACCGTTCGGCGTTCTGTTCGTATTTCAAACGGTGCAAGGGAATGACCTTTTCGCAGTTCGTCACGCAATACCGTTTGAACACGGCTTGCGAACTGCTGAAACATTCGCAGAAGCAAGTGTCGGAGATCTGCTACCTGGTCGGGTTCAACGACGTTCCGCATTTCAACCGCATGTTCAAAAAGGCCAAACGCATGTCTCCCAAAGCGTACAGGAACGCAGAATCGATAAAAAGCCCTTGACTGTCCTGTTTTCCGGTGAAAAACCCTACCTTTGCATTCGAAAACGATTATTGCCAATGGAACAGGACAAACGTGCCGCGGCAACGCTGCGACTGTTGAAGATCATGGACGAATTGCGCGCAAAGTGCCCGTGGGACCGCAAGCAGACCTTCGAGACGCTGCGCGGCAACACGATCGAGGAGACCTACGAACTGGCCGACGCCATTCTCGACCGCAACATGGAGGGCATCCGCGAGGAGCTGGGCGACCTGATGCTGCATATCGTCTTCTACTCGAAACTGGGCGCCGAAGCCGGAGCGTTCGACTATGCGGATGTGGTCGACGGCCTGTGCGACAAGCTGATCTACCGTCATCCGCACGTCTACGGCGACATCCACGCCGACACGCCTGACGACGTGAAACGCAACTGGGAGGCGCTCAAACTTCGCAAGAAAAACCGTCGCAGCGGTACGCTGGGTGGAGTTCCCGTCAGTCTGCCGGCGATGGTCAAGGCGCTGCGCATCGGCGAAAAGGCCGCCGGTGCGGGATTCGACTGGGAGCGACGCGAAGATGTCTGGGCGAAAGTCCGCGAAGAGACGGCGGAAGTCGAGACCGAAATGCGCCGCGGCGATCACGAAGCGATGGAAGGGGAGTTCGGCGACCTCTTCTTCGCGCTGGTCAACGCCTGCCGGCTCTACGGAGTCGATCCCGAAGCCGCACTCGAACGCACCAACCGCAAGTTCATCCGCCGCTTCACCGCGATGGAGGAAGCCGCCGCCGGACAGGGGCGTATGCTCTCCGATCTGACGCCCGACGAACAGGAAGCGCTCTGGCAGAAAGCCAAGCAGGAGGAGCGGTAAAAGCGACCCGTTTCCGTTCTCCCGAACGGATGCTCCGATACGAAAAATCGGTGCGGGAAGAAGAATTCCCGCACCGATTTTTCGCTCCGCCCGGCACTACCGCACGACGGCACCGGCCTGCCGTTCGAACTGCGCCTGCAAGTTGTTCATCACCCGCTCGATGGCCTTGTCGGTCAACGTTTGGCTCTTGTCCTCCAACACGAAACTCAACGCATAGGATTTCTTGCCTTCGGGCAACTTGTCGCCTTCGTAGACATCGAACAGCGAGACGCTTTTCAGCAACTTGCGCTCCGTGGCCAGTGCAATGGCGCGCAACTGCGCGAAGGTCACCTGCCGGTCGACCAGCAGCGCCAGGTCGCGCTTCACCTCCGGGAATTTCGACAACTCCTCGAAAGCGATGCGGTGCTTGCGCGTGGATTTCACGAGCGCATCGAAATTCATCTCCAAATAGTAGACCTCCTGTTTAAGGTCGAACGCACGGCGGATCCGCGGCGCCACGACACCCATTTGCAACAGCTCCCTGCCGTTGCCCGCCGACAGCGAAATGCCGTCGCCGAAGAGGTCGCTTTGCAGCGGCTCGCATTTCAGGGCGTAAATATCCAGCCCGAAGCGGCGCAGCAACTTCTCCGCCACGGCGCGCAACGTGAAGAACGACGACGCCTGCGGTTTGGCGTTCCACGACTGCGGCACGGCGGCACCCGTCACGGCGATCGCCAGCCGGTACTGTTCGGAGTAGGCCGAAAGCGGCTTTTCCGCATCGCGTGCCGCCTCGTCGTAGAAATAGCAATTGCCGAATTCGTAGAGTCTGAGGTTGCCGTTGCGCCGGTTGGCGTTGAGCTGCACGGCCTCCATCGTATTGAACAGCAACGTCTGCCGCATCACGTTCAGGTCGGCGCTCAACGGATTGAGAATCCGCACGCAGCGGGCGGCGGGGTAGGAGGTCAGCCCTTCGTAATAGGACTCTTTGGTGAGCGAATTGGACATGATCTCGGTGAAACCGCCCGCCGTCAGGTAGTCGGCCGCAAGATTCATCAGCCGGTTGCGGTCGGGCTTCGCGGCATAGGAGAGCGTCGAGCGCACCTGTACCGGGATTTCGACGTTATTGTATCCGTAGATACGCAGCACCTCCTCCACCAGATCGGCTTCGCGCTGCACGTCCACGCGGTAGGGCGGCACCGCCACACGCCACACGCCCTCGCGCTCGCCGAGAATCTTCACGTCGAGCGCATCGAGGATCGTGCGGTAGGTCTGTTCGGAGAGCTCCTTTCCGATCAGGGCATTCGACCGCGCGGGCGAGAAGTCGAAGACGAAATCGGCGGGTTCGCCGGCACTCACCTCGACGATGTCGCTCGAAATCCGACCGCCGGCCAGCTCCTTGAAGAGCAACGCCGCGCGTTTGAGGGCATAGACCTGCAAACGCGGGTCGACGCCGCGTTCGAATCTCCACGACGAATCGGTATTCAGTCCGTGCCGCTTGGCGGTCTTGCGCACCCACACGGGATTGAAATAGGCGCTTTCGAGGAAGATGTCGGTCGTATCGTCGCCGACACCCGATTCCAGACCGCCGAAGACGCCGCCGATGCACATCGGACGTTCGGCCGAACAGATCATCAGGTCGCGGTCGCTCAGTTTGCGCTCCACGCCGTCGAGCGTCACGAACGGCGTTCCCTCGGCGCAGGTCTTCACGACGATCCTCCGCCCCTCGATCTTGCGGGCGTCGAAGGCGTGCAGCGGCTGGCCGAGCTCGAAGAGAACGTAGTTGGTGATGTCCACCAGATTGTTTTTGGGATGAATGCCCGCCGCACGCAGCGCGTTCTGCATCCAGTCGGGCGAAGGGCCGATCTTGCAGCCGGTGATCGTCACTCCCGTGTAACGGGGTGCGGCCTCGGCATTTTCGACCGTGACGCCGATCTCCAACGCATGATCGTCGACCGCGAACGCCGACACGTCGGGCCACAGCACCCGTGCCTCCGCATCGCCCTTAGCGCGCAGATAGGCCGCCAGATCGCGCGCCACGCCGATATGCGAAGCTGCATCGACGCGGTTGGGCGTCAGACCGACGCCGATCAGGTAGTCGTCCTCGATATGCAGATACTCCTTGGCCGGCATCCCGACCGGTGCATCGGCGGGCAGCTCCATGATACCGTCGTGCGACGCGCCGATCCCCAGCTCGTCCTCGGCGCAGAGCATTCCGAGCGACTCCACGCCGCGGATCTTGCTGCGCTTGATCTTGAACGCCTCGTCGCCTCCTTCGGGGTAGAGCACGGCACCCACCGTGGCGCAGAGCACCTTGAGTCCCTTGCGGCAGTTGGGTGCGCCGCAGACGATCCGCAAGGGCTCCGGAGCGCCCACGTCGACCGTCGTTACGTGCAGATGATCCGAATCGGGATGCTTCTCGCAGGTGAGCACTTCGCCCACGACGACGCCTTGCAGGCCGCCGCGCACGGTCTCGATCTTCTCGAACGACTCCACCTCCAGACCGATGTCCGTGAGGATAGTCGCCATCGCCTCGGCCGACAGGTCGGCGGCGATGTACTTTTTCAGCCAGTTGTAAGAGATATTCATATCGTTTCGAATTTTCTTTCCGATGAAATATAACGGACAAAAATACGAAAAAAATCGGCGAAAACGCTCGGTACGGCCAGAAAAATCGACTGCAAGCAATTCATTCTCTACCGCAGTTTCAAGTTTCCGATTTTTTTCTTATCTTCAACCAACAAAAACGAAAATCATGTATCGCATCCCCCGCATCGACTGCAACGTCGCATGTCCCGCATCGCTCGAAGAGGCCTTCGCACGCACCGTGCGCGAAACGGTCGCCTGCAACAACTGGCCGGCCGATTTCCCCTATGCCCCGCAAGTCGGGTTCCGCATCTTCCACACGGGCGCCGATCTGCTGCTGCGGTTCGACGTCGCGGAACGCTGTACGGCGGCCCGCACGCTCGACGACAACGGCCCCGTATGGACCGACTCCTGCGCGGAGTTCTTTTTCCGCCCCGAAGGGAGCGACTCCTACTACAACTTCGAATGCAACTGCATCGGTACGCTGCTCGTCGGGCACCGGCGCGACCGTACGCAGGCGGAACATGCCCCCGCCGAAGTGCTGCGCACCGTGCGGCGACGCGCGACCTATCCGCACGCTCCGCTGCCGGAAACCGAAGGCGACAACCGCTGGACGCTGACGCTCGCAATTCCCGCCGCCGCACTGTTCCGCGACCGGATCGCAGGGTGGGACGGCGTGCAGGGTGCGATGAACCTCTACAAATGCGGCGACGACCTCTCGTGCCCGCATTACCTCTCATGGCGGCCGGTCGGAACGCCTGCGCCCGATTTCCACCGCCCCGAGTTCTTCGAACCGGTATTTTTCGAACCGAAAAAACAATAAACGTCCGATGAAACCCAAGTACATTCTGGCGCTCGACCAGGGGACGACCTCCTCGCGCGCCGTCCTGTTCAACTCCCGCTGCGAGATCGTCTCGATGTCGCAGCGTCCCTTCAACCAGCAGTTCCCGCAACCGGGATGGGTCGAACACAACCCGCTCGAAATCTGGTCGACGCAGTCCTTCGTCATGGAGAACGTCGTCAACAAGGCCGATATCGAATGGAGCGACATCGAAGCGCTGGGCATTACCAACCAGCGCGAGACGACCGTCGTATGGGACCGCCAGACGTCGGAACCCGTCTACAACGCGATCGTGTGGCAGGATCGCCGCACGGCCGACTACTGCGACGTGCTGCGCGAACGCGGTCTGACGGAGCGTATCCGCGAAAAGACGGGATTGATTCTCGACGCCTACTTCTCGGCGACCAAAATCCGCTGGATTCTCCACAACGTACCCGGCGCACGCGCGCGCGCCGAGCGGGGCGAACTCTGTTTCGGCACGGTCGATTCGTGGCTCGCATGGCGGCTTTCGGGCGGGCGGCTCCACATCACCGACGTCTCGAACGCCTCGCGCACGATGCTCTTCGACATCCACACCCTCGACTGGGACGACGAACTGCTCGACCTGTTCGACATCCCGCGCTCGATGCTGCCCGAAGTCGTACCCACGAGCGCCGTATACGGCACGACCGACTGCCCGCAGGTACCGGTGCCGATCCCGATCGCCTCGCTGGCGGGCGACCAGCAGGCCGCGCTTTTCGGGCAGCAGTGCATCGCCCCCTTCTCGGCCAAGACGACCTACGGCACGGGATGCTTCATCATGCTCAATACGGGCGACCGGCCCCACGCCTCGGCCAACAACCTGCTGGCCACCGTGGCGTGGCAGCTCGGCGGCAAGACGACCTATGCGCTCGAAGGAAGCGTCTTCGTGGGCGGTTCGGTCATCCAATGGCTGCGCGACGGGTTGAAACTCTTCTCCTCGTCGGCCGATTCGGAACCGCTGGCCGCATCGGTCGAAGATACGGGCGGCGTCTATCTGGTACCGGCACTGACGGGACTGGGCGCTCCCTACTGGGACCCCTATGCCCGCGGCACGATCGTCGGCATCACGCGCGGCACGACCTCCGCGCACATCACCCGGGCGGCGCTCGAAGCGATCGCCTTCGAGGTCGACGACGTGGTACGCGCCATGGCGGCCGATACGGGACACACCTCGACCGAGATGCGCGTCGACGGCGGTGCCGTGGCCAACAGCCTGCTGATGCAGTTCCAGGCCGATCTCACGGGCGTGCGCATCATCCGCCCCTCGGTCATGGAATCCACGGCGCTGGGGGCAGCCATGTTCGCCGGTCTCGCGGTGGGATTCTGGCATTCGACCGACGAAATTTGCGCCCTGCTCAAACCCGACCGCACCTTCTCACCCGAAGCCGCTCCGGCACTCATGGAACAACGCCGCAAACGCTGGCACGAGGCCGTGCGCCGCAGCCGGCATTGGGTCGAAGAGTAACGACAACCGTAAAAACGACTCGTCATGACACCTGTTCTGGCCGAATTCATCGGAACCGCCGTGATGCTGCTTCTGGGCACCGGCGTCTGCGCAAACGTTTCACTGGCCCGCACCAAAGGCAACGGCGCGGGGTGGATCGTCGTCATCGTCACCTGGGCGATGGCCGTCTTCACCGGAGTGGTGATCGCCGGTCCGTACAGCGGCGCACACCTCAATCCTTCGGTCACGCTGGCCTTCGCCGCGACGGGGCAGTTCCCGTGGAGCGACGTGCCGGGCTACGTGCTCGCCCAGATGCTGGGCGGTGCGGCGGGCGCGCTGGCCACATGGCTCTTCTACCGTCCCCATTTCGATCTGGAAGAGAACCCCGACACCATTCGCGGCGTTTTCTGCACCGCCCCCGCCGTCCGCAACCCGGCATCGAATCTATTGAGTGAGATAATCGCTACATTCGTATTGATTTTCACTATTTTCTACATCACGGAAGGACACCTTGCGTCGACCGAAGGCAACGTCCCTATCGGGCTGGGATCGGTCGGTGCGCTTCCCGTAGCGCTGGTCATCCTGGTCATCGGCGGCGCATTGGGCGGCACGACGGGCTATTCGCTCAACCCCGCCCGCGACCTTTCGCCGCGCATCGTCCACGCGCTGGTCCCGATCCGCCACAAGGGCGGCAGCGACTGGCGCTATGCGTGGATCGCCTCGGTCGGACCGCTGCTCGGGGCGCTGCTCGCCGCAGGAGTTCAAGTGATGATCCGCTCCTGAAACACGAAAGCCGGAATCGAGATTCCGGCTTTCGTGTTCGAACGGGCAGGTATTCCGCAGGCATAGTTTTTGTTTCCGGAGGAGGAAAACGACAAGCCGGATGAGCAAATTCAAGCCCCACATCGCCCTGTTGGTGTGCAACATCCTTTGGGCGATGGACTATCCCTTCTACAACATCGTACTGCCCGAGTACGTCCACCCGATGGCCATGGTATCGGGCTCGCTGATCGCAACGGCGCTGCTGTCGCTCATTCCGCTCGCCTGGGAGAAATCCGAAAAGGTGGCACGCACCGACATCCGCAGACTGATCGGGGCCGCACTGCTCATCGGCGTGCTGCGCAAGGTCTTCATCATGTACGGACTCTCGATGACGTCGCCCATCGACGGATCGATCATCGACACGATCGTTCCGCTGCTCGTGCTGGTCGTCTCGGTGTTGTTGGGAATGGATCGCTTCACGAAACTCAAAGTCGCCGGTCTCGCGCTCGGCATGGCGGGAGCCGTCGCCGTCGTACTGACGGGCATCTCGGCCGCCCACACCCATTCGCACCTGTGGGGCAACATCCTGATTCTGCTCTGCGCCTGCGTCACGTCGCTCTACATGGTCTGGTTCAAACGGCTGATCGCCAAATACCGAATCACGACCGTCCTGCGCTGGCTCTATTGCACCGCCGCGATCGTCGCGCTGCCGTTCGGACTGCGGGCGATCATCCACACCGACTACGCCGCAATCGCGCAACATGCGCTCTTCCCGACCCTGTTCGTGCTGATCGTCCCGACCTATCTGCCCAACCTGATGCTCAACTATGCGCTCAAAACGGTGCAGCCGACCGTTTCGAGCATCTACACCTACCTGCAACCCGTGCTGGCCATCGCCATGTCGGTGGCAATGGGGCTGGACAAGCTGCACCTCGACACGGTGATCTTCGCCCTCGTGATCTTCACGGGCGTGGCACTGGTGCTCCGTTCCTACGCCACGCATCCCGACGCGCCCGCCTCGCGGACGCACTGAGAGGCTCGGCGGCTCCGCCGTTCTACCGCGAACCGATCCAGAGGAAGACCATACCGACGAGGATCAACGCCAGATCGATCGCCTTGGCGCGCAGGTTGCGTTCGCGGAAGAGCAGCGCGCCGAATCCGAACGAGACGACGACCGAGCCGCGGCGGATCATCGAGACGACCGAAATCATCGCTTCGGAGTCGCTCAACGCATAGAGATAGCAGAGATCGGCCGCCGACAGAAAAAGCGAAATGAAGGGAATGGCCCAGCTCCAATGGAAGGGCGTCGTACGCCTCCGGCGCGGCCACCAGATCAGCAGCACGGCCGCGGACATCATCCAGAACTGATAGAAGGTATACCAGCTCTGCACGAAGACAGGGTCGAGCCGGCGCGTGATGAACTTGTCGTACAACCCGCTCGCAGCCCCCAGCACGGCGGCCGCGGCGATGCAGTAGATCCAGACGTCGTGACGGAAATCGACCCCTTCCCTGCGGCTCGACCGGCTCAGCAGAAAGAGCGATCCTATGGCCAGCACCACGCCGACCCACTGATACCCGTTGAGCCGCTCGCCGAAGATCAGCATGGCCCCCACGAGCGTCATCACCGGCCGTGTGGCGTTGATCGGCCCGACGATCGTCAGCGGCAGATGTTTGATGCCGAAATAGCCGAATACCCACGAAGAGAGTACGATGCACGATTTCAACACGACGAGCAGGTGAGCGTGCAGATCGCCCGCAGGACAGCGCAGGGGCGTCGCGTCGAACCATCCCCAGCCGCCGGCCGTCGAGAGGATCGTCGGCAGGAACAACAGCGACGAAAAGAGGGTATTGAGCAGCAGCACCGGCAGCACGGCATTGTCGCGCAAAGCCTGCTTCTTCGCCACGTCGTACAATCCCAGCAGCAGCGCCGAGGTAAAAGCCAGCAGCAACCACATGGGGCGGCTACATCAGGTCTTCGCCGTAGACGGCGCCGGGCAGGTCGTGGAGGTTGTAGCGCGACGCCATCGACATGCCGTAGGCACCGGCCGACTTGATCGTCAGCAGGTCGCCGCGCACCGAACGGCGCAGGCTCACGTTCTCGTCGAACCGGTCGGTCGACTCGCAGGCCGTGCCGACGACCGTGTACTTGTCCGTGCGGTCGGTTTCGGCCGTGATGTTTTCGATGTTGTGGTAGGAGCCGTAGAGCGCGGGGCGGATCAACTCGGTCATCGAGGCGTCGACGATCAGCAGCTTGCGCCCCGTGGCGGTCGTCTTGTTGAACAGCACGCGCGTGATGAGTTCGCCGCACTCGCCGACGATCGACCGGCCGAATTCGAAATGCACCTCGCGGTCGCCGACCCGCAGATGGTTGTGGACGATGGCGAACAACGACGCGAAGTTGGGGATCGGCTCGTTTTCGGGCATGTCGTAGTTGATGCCCAGACCGCCGCCCACGTCGACGAAACGGAACGAAAAGCCCAGCCGTTCGAGGTTCTCGACGATGACGTTGACCTTCTGGCACATGTTCTCGAAGACGTGCAGTTCGCGGATCTGCGAACCGATGTGCAGGTGAACGCCCACGATGCGCAGGTGTTTCAGCGAACGGATCCGCTCGGCGTTGTCCAGAATCTCTTCGTAGGAGATGCCGAACTTGCTGTCGGCCTGACCCGTATCGATGCAGTGGTTGGTCTTGGGATCGATGTCGGGATTGACGCGCAGGGCGACCTCCACCGTACGTCCCGCCTCGGCGGCCATCGCGTCGAGCACGAGCAGCTCCTCGATCGACTCGCAGTTGATCGCCATGATCTCCTGCTCGATGGCGTAGCGCAGCTCCTTGTCGCGCTTGCCCACGCCGGCATAGACGATGCTCTTCGGGTCGAAACCCGCCTCGATCGCCTTCTGCACCTCGTTGCCCGACGCGCAGTCGACGCCCAGCCCGTATTCGCGGATGATCGCAAGCAGACGGTCGTCGTAATTGGCCTTGATCGCGTAGTGCACCTTATAGTTGTACCGTTTCGACTCGTTGACCACGCTTTCGAGCGTCTGGCGCAACAACTCCGTGTCGTAAAGGTAGAAGGGGGTCTCCATGTCCCGCAAGCGGGAAGCGATACGTCTGCTTAACATAATCCGAATCTATTTAAATTAACTAACCTGCAATCAATTGGGCGATCACGAAGAGCGCCAGCGTGAGACTCGCCAACCCGTTGAGCGTGCCGAAGGCGATGCCGATGTTGCGCTGGCGCGAGGGGGTCACCAGCAGATGTTCCGCCGCGAGAATGGCCACGAACAACGCCTCGCCCGTCCACAGCAGCGCCCCCTGCGGACAATAGCTGCCGAACCACAGGAGCGCGCCCACGCTGACCGCATGGAGCGCCACGCTGATCGCGAGCGCCGTGCGCAGCGAAAACCGCTGGGGAATGGAGTGCAGGCCGTGCGCGCGGTCGTAGTCGGCGTCCTGCAAGGCATAGATGATGTCGAATCCCCCGCACCACGTCAGCACGAGCAGCGCCAGCACGCACGGCTCCCAGTCGAAACGCCCCGTCAGGGCGATGTAGGCACCGACGGGCGCGATCGAGAGCGACAGCCCCAGCACCAGATGCGCCGCCCAGGTGAAGCGTTTGCAATAGCTGTAACCCATGATGACGGCCAGCGCCACGGGCGACAGCAGCGCCGTCAGGCGGTTGATCGTCGCAGCGCACGCCACGAAGAGCAGAGCGTTGACCGCGACGAACGTCAGCGCCCGGCGGGGCGAGATCACGCCGGCGGGAATCTCCCGACCGGCCGTGCGGGGATTCGCGGCATCGATGCGCCGGTCGGCCCAGCGGTTGAATCCCATGGCCGTATTGCGTGCGAAGACCATGCACAGCACCACCTGCACCAGCGGCACGCACCACCACAGCGGTACCGGACAGACCTCCGCCAGCGCATATTTCCACATGGCATAGGCAAAGGCCATGAGCGCGAAGGGCATGGCGAAAATCGTGTGCTGGAACTTCACCAGACGCATATAGTCGGCAAATCGGGGCATTTCCGTAAGGGTTAACTCCGGCAAAGGTATGCAAAATAGCGATTCGGACGACCGTTCGACGGAAGAAAATCGCGCGGAAGGCCGGAAAAGACCGCCGGCATTTGGCGATTTTAAATCCGTATCGTATCTTTGTCGTGGATAAACCGCCCGCAGCGACGGCCCCGACCGAACCGATATACGCGGTTCCGCGATCCGGCCCGCACGCCCCGAAGCGGGAGAGACAAAACAAGCGGATTTACATGAAGAACATACGCAATTTTTGCATCATCGCCCACATCGACCACGGCAAAAGCACGCTGGCCGACCGGCTGTTGGAAAAAACCAACACCCTGAACCAGCGCGAGATGCAATCGCAGGTACTCGACGACATGGACCTCGAACGCGAGAAGGGCATCACCATCAAGAGCCACGCCATCCAGATGGAATACGCCGCGCGCGACGGCGAGCGGTACGTGCTCAACCTGATCGACACGCCGGGACACGTCGACTTCTCCTACGAGGTGTCGCGCGCGATCGCCTCGTGCGAAGGGGCGCTGCTGGTGGTCGACGCCACGCAGGGCATCCAGGCACAGACGATTTCGAACCTCTATCTGGCCGTCGGGCACGATCTGGAAATCATCCCCGTGCTCAACAAGATCGACGTCGACTCGGCGATGATCGACGAGGTGACCGACCAGGTGATCGACCTGATCGGCTGCAAGCGCGAAGACATTCTGCTCGCTTCGGGCAAAACGGGGCAGGGCGTCGAGGAGATACTCGAAGCCATCATCGCCCGCATCCCCGCACCGAAGGGCGACGACAACGCCCCGTTGCAGGCGCTCATTTTCGACTCGGTATTCAACCCCTTCCGGGGTATCATCGCCTATTTCCGTGTCTTCAACGGCTCGATCCGCAAGGGCGAGCACGTCAAATTCATCAACACCGGCGCCGAATACGACGCCGACGAGGTGGGGGTGCTCAAACTCAAAATGTCGCCGCGCGACGAGATCCGCTCGGGCGACGTGGGCTACATCTGTTCGGGCATCAAGAACTCGGCCGAGGTGAAGGTCGGCGATACCATCACGTCGGTGGCGCGCCCCAGCCGCGAGGCGATCGCCGGCTTCGAGGACGTCAAGCCCATGGTCTTCGCGGGCGTCTATCCCGTCGTAGCCGACCAGTACGAGGATTTGCGCGCCTCGCTCGAAAAGCTGCAACTCAACGACGCCTCGCTGACCTTCGAACCGGAGAGCTCGCTGGCGCTCGGCTTCGGCTTCCGCTGCGGATTCCTCGGACTGCTGCACATGGAGATCATCCAGGAGCGTCTCTACCGCGAGTTCGACATGGACGTCATCACCACCGTGCCCAACGTCTCGTACCGCATCACCACCACCTCGGGCGAGGAGTTGGAGGTACACAACCCCTCGGGACTGCCCGAAATCACGAAAGTGGCCAAGATCGAGGAACCCTATATCCTGGCGCAGATCATCACCAAAGCCGACTTTCTGGGCAATGTCATCAAGCTCTGCATCGACAAGCGCGGCGTGCTGAAAAACCAGACCTTCATCACCACCGACCGCGTGGAGATCAATTTCGACATGCCGCTGTCGGAGATCGTCTTCGACTTCTACGACAAGCTCAAATCGATTTCGAAGGGCTACGCCTCGTTCGACTACCACCGCACGGGCTATCAACTCTCGAAGCTGGCCAAGCTGGACATCCTGCTCAACGGCGAGCCGGTCGACGCGCTCTCGTCGCTCATCTACGCCGACCACGCCTACGACTTCGGCCGCAAGATGTGCGAAAAGCTCAAGGAGCTGATCCCGCGCCAGCAGTTCGACATCGCCATTCAGGCGGCCATCGGCGCCAAGATCATCGCCCGCGAAACGGTGAAGGCCGTGCGCAAGGACGTGACGGCCAAGTGCTACGGCGGCGACATCTCGCGCAAGCGCAAGCTGCTCGAAAAACAGAAGGCGGGCAAGAAGCGGATGCGGCAGATCGGACAGGTGCAGGTGCCTCAGTCGGCCTTCCTCGCCGTGCTGAAAATGGACTAACCGGCGTCTCCGGCCGCTGCGGCCGGCGCGATACCATAACACGCCCTCTCTATGAAAAAGACCATCATCGATCTCTTCGAGGATTCCGTCGGGAAATACGGCGGGAAAACATTTCTGCTCGAAAAACGCCACCACAGGTTCGAGCCGACGACCTATGCCGAAACACGCGAACTGGCACTCGAAGTGGGTGCGGGACTGGCCGCCTCGGGCATCCGCCCGGGCGACAAGGTGGCCATCCTGGCCGAGGGCAGCAACGCATGGATCATCTCCGAACTGGGCCTTTTCTACGCCGGAGCCGTCAGCGTCCCCCTCTCGGTCAAGCTCGAAGAGTCGAACGACCTGCTCTTCCGGCTGCGGCACGCCGAAGTCAAGGCGCTCTTCGTCTCCAAACACCAGCTGCCCAAGATCCGCCGCATCCGCGCCGAACTGCCGCAGATCGAGCTCGTCGTCGTGTTCGGCCACATTGCGCTGGAAGCGGGGGAGACGGCCTACGGAACGCTCCGAAAACTCGGCCGCGACTACCTCGCAAAACACCGCGAGGAGTTCCTGAAAATCGGGCAGGCGATCTGCAACGACGACTACGCCACGATCACCTACACCTCCGGCACGACGGCCGATCCCAAAGGCGTGATCCTCACGCACCGCAACTATACGGCCAACGTCGAGCAGTCGCTCACGCGCATCGACATCCCGCCGTACTACCGCACGCTCATCATTCTGCCGCTCGACCATTGTTTCGCCCATGTCGTGGGATTCTACATCATGATCGCCTGCGGCGCCACGGTGGCCACCGTGCAGATCGGCCGCACGCCGATGGAGACGCTCAAAAACATACCGGTCAACATTCGCGAAGTCCGGCCGCACTTCCTGCTGTCGGTTCCGGCGCTGGCCAAGAATTTCCGCAAAAGCATCGAATCGTCGATCCGCGCCAAAGGCCGCATGACCGAAGGGCTGTTCCGGCTGGCGTTGAAGACGGCATACGCCTACAACGGCGACGGTTACCGCCGCGGACGCGGCTGGCGATGCGTCCTGCGCCCCGTCGTAGCACTGTTCGACGTCACGCTCTTCCGCAAGGTGCGCAAAGCCTTCGGCGGAGAACTGCGTTTCTTCGTCGGCGGGGGAGCGCTGCTCGATGCGGAACTGCAACGTTTCTTCTACGCCGTCGGGATGCCGATGTTCCAGGGCTACGGTCTCTCGGAAGCGACACCCGTCATCTCGACCAACTCGCCCCGGCCCCGCAAATGCCGCTTCGGCTCGTCGGGCACGCTGGTGCAGCCGCTCGACTGCCGCATCCTCGACGAAGAGGGTCGCGAAGTTCCTCTCGGTCAGAGAGGCCAAATCGTCGTCCGCGGCGAGAATGTCATGGCCGGTTACTGGAAAAACCCCGAAGCGACGGCCGACACCGTGCGCGACGGCTGGCTCCATACGGGCGACATGGGCTACCTGACCGACGACGGATTCCTCTATGTGCTGGGACGTTTCAAAAGCCTGCTGATCGCCTCCGACGGCGAAAAATACAGCCCCGAAGGCATGGAGGAGGCGATCGCCGACGCATCGCGGCTGATCGACCAGATCATCGTCCACAACAACCAGAATCCCTACACGGTCGCCATCGTCGTTCCCAACCGCGACGAACTGCGGCGGCGTTATCAAACCTGCGGGAACGATCTCGCCGCATTGGCGCGGGAGGTCGCAGGCGAGATCGACGCTTTCCGTGCGGGCGGAGTCCATGCCGGCGAATTCCCCGACCGCTGGCTGCCGTCGGCCGTCGCCATCGTCGACGAAGCGTTTACCGAGCAGAACGGACTGGTCAACAGCACGATGAAGGTCGTTCGCAGCAGGGTAGAGGAGCACTTCCGCGACCGGCTGGATGCGCTTTACACTCCCGAAGGAAAACGTCCCGACAGCGCACAGAACCTCGCTTCGCTGAAAAAACTGGTGGAATAAAGCCTCCCTTACCGAAATACGGGGACGGATCGTTGCGGTTCGTCCCCGTTTGGTTTACCGGCGAAGCCTGCCACACACGATCCGGCGGCGCGACCGCTCCCAGAACAGGAACAGCCGTCCGGCAAAAATTTTACGACATCGGACCGTCCCGTCGCAACAGCCGGTCTTCTCACGCCCCGTCCCGACAGACCGCGACATCGTACAAAAATTATGTGTCGAGAGACGGATTCTACCCGCAGGAACGGTACAACAAGATAACACCATACGATCGATTCCGATTTTTTTTCGGGCGACGCCCCATAAAAATGCGAAACCAGTTGGAGATTCACCGTTTTTTTATTACTTTTGTCCTGCTTTCGGAGTTTTTCCATCGAAAAGCGACATGCAATGCGGGAGTAGCTCAGGGGTAGAGCATCAGCTTCCCAAGCTGAGGGTCGCGGGTTCGAATCCCGTTTCCCGCTCTTGAAAATCAAGCAGTTACGACACTTTCGTAGCTGCTTGATTTTTCTCTTGCACACAATTTGCACACAATTTCGCCCTAATTTCATCCGGCTTGTTACGCGGGTTTCGCTGTCCGGTCAGGCGTCCGGATGTCGCCGGCGGAGGTTGAGGCGGTCAGCATTTATTCTGTTTCTCCCTTTGGGTCTCGCGGTCTCGTTTCTTCTGTGTTTCCCATTGCAGTGCCTCGCTGTTACCTCGCTGTTCAACAGCCAAGAAACCGCCGTATCGGTTTCTGTCGTCAATAACTCGTCCTGCGATACTCTTTCCGTCTGGCTGCGTTTTAGGCTGTGGGTGGTACTTCTTATCGTTCGGGAGGAGAAACGCGGTAAAAACAGCTATTCGGGAAGAAAAAGGGGGCGACCGTTTGGCCGTCCTCCTGTCAGTCGATCAACAGTTGCAGCGCCTCGGCAACGTCGGGGTATTCGTTCCCCTCTTTGTCCCAGACATCGGCAACGGTTACGGCTCCGCCCTCCGATGTATATCGATATTCGACGAATACCAGATAGCGGTCGTAGGCTATTTCGAAACCTTCGTCTACATCGTCGCAGTTGAGGTCGACGTATTCCGAAATCCTCCGCGCTATTGCTTTCATATTCGAGCGGAATTTCGGCAAATAATTGCCGTGGTTACTGTTTGTTATCGAAATCATATCGTTTATTGGTTGAGGGATCGAACGTCATAAATTCGCCTTCGTCCATCCATTCCCGAACCGTGTAGCATCCATTCGGGAGGTAGTCCGCACGGCGGACGGCTTCGGCCTCGGTGGGGAACATCCCCAGCCGATAGCCTTTGTAGGAAAGTTCGTAAATCATTATCGTAATTCGTTTATTTCGCTTGCCCTGAACCCCGCCGGCCGTATTACCGACGGGGGCATCGATTCTCAGTGCAAAGTGTATACAGGGGTGCGACGTATTGTTATTCTGTTATCGATCGGTTTAAAGACCGAGAGCTGTTTTGACGTTGCGGTATCGTTCGATCCTTTTTCGGGCTGCTGCTATTTCCGCATCGGCCGAATCGACCTTAGCACGTATTGACAGGGCCTGTTCGGGCAACAGTCGGGCGAGCTTCCGAAGGATCGATTTTTCCTGCTCCATAGCGTCGATATTGCGGTTCATGGATTCTACGATCCGACCGGCTGCGGCCATAAGAATTTGCCGCCGTGTTGCTGAATTTCGAGCGATCATAGGTCAATCTTTTTGCGTTTCACGATTGAACATTTCGATAAGTCCCTGCGCCTCGATGAACGCCACAGCACGGCGTGTCTCTTTCTTGGCTCTCTGCATACAGGCGAACATCTGGCAGAAAGTGTCCAGCGCCTCGTTGTACTGATCGACCATTTCATTGTACGACTTCACGATGTCGCTGTATTGCGACTTCATTTCGTCGAAGTTGTAACGCACATAGGGCGACAGGTCGTGCAGCTTGCTGGCGTGGGCAAGGTAGATAGAATCCATGCTGTCGAATACAGCGACAAGGGGTGAGTTTTCGCCCGATACGGGCGTTACAGGTGCGATTGCACCCGTCGATGTGGTCTCCTTCATTGTACAGCATTTATGAAAGTTTAACAATATGTAAACGAAAAGGTTCGATACCGACCCTTTGCTGTACACCTACGAAAGGCAGTCGGGCCATTAAGCACCGACAAGGGAGTATCGAACCTATGTAAACGAGTATAAAAAATACCCGCTTTATTTGCGAGTTTTCCTCGCCTTTCGTATGTACAGCGTTACAAATGTAGGCAATCGTTTCGAGACTGCCAAATTTGCGGGCTACTTTTTGCCCGATACGGGCGAATAGGGATTGTTTCACCCCGTCAGATACGACGGAGGCAGCGGGCACGGGCGTGCCCTGTTTTTGAATGTTTGACATTAGATTTAGGATAAATAAAAAAGCCGTCGTAAGGTGTCCTACGCTCTAATGCAAGCGTTGGGGTCGTTTCCGATACCCCCACCATAGACGGCAAATTGCGTATAGAATAATTCATAGCATTAGATTTAGGATAGTGCAAATATAGCCCTTTTTCTTGAAACCGCAAGGGCTGGGGCGGTTTTAATATACCGTTACGAAATTCTCCACTTTGAACGACCGCCAGCCGTCGGCCTCAACGTCGTAGTATCTGACCGCCTGACCGCCATCCGGTCGGCCCGTCCCTTTGATTGTCGCCGACACCTCGTGCAGCGTGCCCGCCGCCTTTCGCAATGTACCGTCCGCTTTCTCGTAGGCGAACCGCACCACGCCGGCCCGCATCCGCTTCGTCAGACGGTAGAGCTGCCACGCCTTCGAAAGACACACGGCGAAGGCTTTGCCCGTCGAGCGGAACAGGTGCCACGCCCGACGCATAATCGTTTGCAAATCGTTTCTTTTCATAGCATTGTTGTTATTTTGTTGAGGGGGGGGGCGGTTGAAGCCGCCCCGATTTTCGGTTAATTCAGTTGCTTTTCGAGCCATTCGGCAGCCTCTTCGTCCTCGTTGCCGTCCTCGTTGATGACCGCCTCAACGGCTACCGTTTCGTCCTCGATCGACCAGCTCGGCGCCGTCCAGTAGTCGCCCTTGTCCTCGACGATCTCGGCGTCGTATGCGATAACGGCCGTAATACCGTTACTCTCGATCTCGAAGGTCTCGGCTTCGCCGTTGAGCTTCGTAATGTACGCTGCCGCCTGCTTGGCGAGGTTTTGCATCGTGGTATAGGTTGCCGTTGTCATAGTGTTATATCGTTTTATATTATAATTACGATGCAAATATACTGTATTAAAATATAAATACCAAATATTTTATATCTTTTTTGAGAATATTTTTGCATTTTTTATATCGCATACATAAATAATGAGTATATTTGCATACGATATAAACCTAATTGAATGGCCTATGCAATTGAGAATTAAGGAGGTAAGCAGATCGCAAGGGGTTTCTATTACCAAACTTGCGGAATTGGTCGGAATCACTCAGCCCAATATGTCGAATATTGCCAACGGTAAAACCTCGCCGTCTTTGGAGTTATTGGAGCGTATCGCCGTTGCCCTCGGTGTGCCGGTTCCGGAACTTTTCGCCGCCCCGAAAGAGGGTGCGATCACGTGCCCGCATTGTGGGAAGTCGATAACCATAAAGGCGGAATAACGATGGGCAGGACGGACAACATAGACGCTCAAAGCCTCGACAAGGCACGCGCCCTATTCGAATCGGGGGATATTAACCGTATCGAAGTCGGAACCGTGGCAGGGCTGTGCGAAATACACCGCTATTTGTTCGGCGGGCTGTACGACTTTGCCGGAAGGGTTCGGACGCTGAACATATCGAAGGGTGGCTTCCGTTTTGCCAATGCCCTATACCTCGACGCGATATTGCCGGTTATCGAGCGGATGCCCGAAACGACATTCGAGGAAATAATCGCGAAATACGTCGAAATGAATATCGCCCACCCGTTCATGGAAGGTAACGGACGAGCCACTCGCATTTGGCTCGATATGATGCTTAAAAAGCGGATCGGCAAGGTTGTCGACTGGCGCAAGGTGGACAGAGACCTGTATTTGCAGGCAATGGAGCGCAGCCCGATCAACGACTTGGAGCTGCGTACGCTGCTCGGCGGGGCTTTGACCGACCGCACGGAAGATCGGGAGGTTATTTTCAAGGGTATCGAACAATCGTACTATTACGAGGGGTACGAAGCATAACGCCAACGGTACGACGATTTTATTAGGAGTTTCCAAAACAGTAACCCCTTTACAGTGGGCTATTATTGCTTTCGCCTGGGATATTGTAGCTGCACGTAGAAAAGCCGTAAAATTGCAAAAGGAAAGGGTTCAAAGCCGATGCAATACGGCCGTTTTGGTTGTTATGCCCTCATTTGAAACGACCCCACCATCCCATACGCAAGAATCCGCGTATATAAAAACGGCTACCTCAACCGAGGTAGCCATTTTTACATATGTCCCAAAGACCAAATTTGCCAGCTGCCGATTCCCTGCTGTCGTGTTCCAATTTGATCCGAATCCGATTCAACAGTTCGGCAATCTCCCGACGGTTAAGGCCGATGTTCAGTGTACTGTCGTCCCTTACTCCCCCTCTGCGTTTTTGCTGCGGTCGTGTCCTGCTCATATCCCCGATTTTTTCGTATCTTTGACTTGTGAGAATCAAAGAATCGGGGGGATCAGCTTTCGGGCAGCCCCCCCCCGTTATTTTTGAAGTAACCCCGCCCAACTGCGACTTATAGCCCGTTGCATATCGTCACACTTTCCCAATCGTCGTATTAAGTTCTGATACCGTCGTGTCGGTTTGCCTCGGTAGGTTTTACGGCACTTGCGTAGTTGCTCGTTGATCTCGATCTGTCGGGGGAATATCGTGTAATCGAGTAATCGGTATTGCTTTGAAAGGGTCTGCCGATCGTAGCAACACCCACGGAATGCCGAACGATGGAAAAACCAGCCCTCCACTCCATAAAGGATCCGGCAACGTTTGCTCGTCTGCGGGCATAAGAAATACCATATCCGCCCCTTGCCAAGATTCGAAGGTACCGATACCAACTGTACCCGATAGTGTCGGGGTTCGTCTCCGAATCTGTAATCGAGCTCGATATACATTTCCCGAGTGTCGATGATTAGATCGATATTGCCGGCTGGCCGTCCGCAACAAGTCCACGCAAGCGACATCTTTCGATGTTGAGGCATCCACATTGCATATCGTTTCCACAAATACGAAAGCTCGATGCGTTTGCACTCGTCGAACAATGTAGGCCACGTTCTATGCTTTACCATAACCTAAATTTTTAGGGATAGACGCCAGCGTCCCGCCTTGAATCCGTTGGCCTCATTGTGGGCGACTTTCTCGAATTTGTCGCCGAATTTTGTAAACTCATCCCGCAAAGGCGGGTAAAACATACGTTTTTTCATCTCTTGTTTCTGAAATTTCGATTATCTTTCCTGTTGTGGGAACTTGTTCCACCCGCAATGTTTCATGCGCTGAAATCTCAAAATAGGCGGATGTAAAGTCCGCCGATGTCTGCTACCAGGCGGCAACGTCTGACAGGTAGTCGAGAGCGGACGAGAGTTGCGCCGCCTGCTTCGGGGTAAGATACACCGTGCAGGCATCGCCGCTACCGGTCTCGATGCTCAGGCAGATTTCATCGGGCGCCGGTCGGCCGTCCTTTGTGACCTTGACCGTACCGGCAAGGATTCCCGCCGTGCCTCCGTTGGCCGCGATACGCTGCGACGTGCAGCTGCCGACGCCGCCGATTACTTTCTCGATGAATTGTTTTTTCGTTTTCATGTTTTTATCGGTTTGGAAGTTTGTTAAAATGGATTTTCACTCGTTGAGGTGGTTCCGGTTTCGTAGTCCGTTATCTGCGTCAGGCTGTCATTGTGCCGGAAATATATCCGCCCCGTAGCACCTTCGCGGTTCTTGGCGATATGCAGCACCCCGACACCCTCCGAGGATATTGTCCCGTATCGGCTCGTCTCGATCGTCTGCGCTCCGTACATTGCCGGCCGGTCGATGAATGCCACTATATCGGCATCCTGCTCGATGGCTCCCGATTCGCGCAGATCGGACAGCAGCGGCGTTTTATCTGCCCGCTCCTCAACTTTGCGAGACAATTGCGACAGCAGGATAACGGGGGCGTCGATCTCCTTTGCCAGCAGTTTTGCGGCGCGGCTTGCTTCTGCCACCTCCCGCTCACGGGTTGAGGTACGATTGCCTGTCGAAGTATCGAGCAGTTGCAGGTAGTCGATAACGACCATACCGCACCGTCCCCGACGCTGCATTGTACGGCATTGCGAGCGTATCGCCGTCATTGAAATGCCCACCCGATCGTTGAGGTAAACAGGCAGCGCAGAGAGAGCCGATCTTGTCTGTTCGAGTTTATACCACCCGTCCGTATCGATATTGCCCACACGAAACGCTCCGGCACTCACATCCGAACCGCCGACCAGCATACGACCGGCCAACTGATCGTTGGGCATTTCCAGTGAAAAGATGCACACCGGAACCCCCGAAGCGGCCGCAGCGCGGGCAAAATACAGCATTACGGCAGATTTACCCATTGCCGGACGTCCGGCCAGCACGATAAGCTGTCCGCCTCTCCATCCGCCCGTAATGGCATCGAGCCGTTGCAAGCCCGTAGGAACACCCACACACGCGCCCGACTGTCGGGCCTTCTGCCGTTGTTCCAACCGGTCAAGGGTGGCACGCAATACGTCCGAAAGCGGCATAATGTCGCCGGCACGTACCGTGTCGGATGCTATGGCAGTTATTTCCTCCGTCGCCCAGTCGATGACGCCATCAGGATCGGCAGCAGCCCGCGCCGAAAGTTCCTGCCCGAAAAGACACAGCCGGCGCCGTATCTCTACGTCTTTGAGCCGTCGTGCATGATCCAACACATTCACGCCCGATCCGACACACTGCGTGAGCTGCGCGAGATATGCAGTCTCTATTCCGGCGCCGGTCTGCTTGCATCGTTGCAGCAGGGTGTAAAGATCGATTTTCGCCTGTTCGTCATCCATCGCGGCGAGGACGTCGAAGATTTTGCCGTTATTTGCGTCAAGGAATGCCGAATTTCCGACGATCGCACGCACGTCGGGCAAGTATGCCGGTTCGAGGATCAACGCGCCCAAAACGGCTCTTTCGAGTTCGGGAGATTCCGGAAGCTCCTCAACCGGCGCCACGCGGTTATAGGTCGTTATACTTTCGCGTCGTTTCATGGGTTGTCGTTTTTGCGGTTGTGTTGCTAAATTCGGATTTGCGGCGCACCCAGTTTCGGGCGGCGGCCTGCCAGTTCTTCATCGGGGTTTTGCCTGACACCTTCCAGCCGTTCGCCTCGAAGTGGTCGAAAAATGCTTCGGCGTCCTGGGCCGTTCCTCCGATAGTGGGAAAATACGATTGCAGAGTTTCGAGCGAGGGAGCAACAAACGCGGGGCGTTTGCTTGCGACTGTGCGCGGCTTGTCCGCGCTTTCTTTACTCTCGTTAGAGAGTTTCTTTATATTCTCATCTACATCTACATCTACATCTACGCTTGTTTTGTTTGTTTTGCTTGTTTTTGCTTGTTTGCGTGCATTCTGGTTACCTTTCGGCGCACCGCCGTTTTTACCTGCGTTACTCCGAATGTTCGATATATTACTACGCTTAGACTTTGTGCTGTCAATCACGTATTTAATAGCAGCAAAAACCCCATTCATTAGCCCCATAGGGTCAATTTCTGTAAAGTCTGGAACAGCGCCGAACACCCCATACTCGGCGACCGATTCATAGAGCCGTAGTCGTACCTCGTTGTTTTTTATAGCACGCAATTGCTGGTAAAATGACGGACAAAAAACAAACGTATCCTCGCCTGCTTGTTTTGCTTGTTTTGCTTGTTTTGCTTGTTTCATATATCGCGCCCTTTCATCATTTGTTCGTGCTGGCGGTCAAGTTCCGGCTTTATTTCCATGTTGAAATATTCAAGGGTTGCCCCCGTTATTCCGGTCGGCTCCTTGCTCATAATACCGTATTCTGCGATCGCATCATTAAACGCAAGCCTTTCCGATTCATCGTGCAGAATTTCACAATACGTCACCCATTCAACAAGCCAGCGAAATTTTTCATACACCGTTATGCCGTCGTCCGAAATGGTTACAAACTTGTTTATACGTTTTTTCATTGCGCACCTCCTTTCCGGATGAAATACCGCTTGAAACGCCCACCGTATACGGATTCGCACCACTCGTCCGCGATAGGTACGCCTCGCTTCCGAAGGTCACGAATAGCACTGCGAGGATCGGATAAATGCAAGGCAATTGTAATGTCGGCCGCAGAACGCGGTACACCGTCTAACAGCAATCGATAAACTTTTCCCTGTCGATGGGGTAGATTCTCCGAAAAAGCATTATCTTTGTCACATCGATATTTCCATTGCGCCCCTGTTTGCTCTCTTTGAGCTGCGGGGGCTTGCTGTATCTGCTTCATACCTCCGCCGATTATTTACGATTTGCACTCTCGGAGATACGCAATGCAGCAGCGGCCCGCCTGTCGCCCGAACGGACGGTACGGGATTCGATCCACGACAGCAGCTCTTTTTTCGAGAACACCGTGCGGCGCCCGAACTTCTTGTACGGAATTGTGTGTTTGTAGACGAGATTGTAGAGCGTGGCGCGTGTGGTCGGAATACCTTGTGCTGTCAGGAATTTTGCGGCATCCTCAACGTTCATACCGTCGATTTCAATAGCTTCGTTCCTACGTCGGAAGTCGTCCAGTTTCGGCAGTATCGCTGTCACCTCATCAGCGACGATCATTCGCAACTGCTCGGGTGTGGTGATAATGATAGGTTCATTCATAGCATCGTGTTTTTAATTCAACATTTCGCCTCGGCCAAAGGCAATTAGTGAACGTTCACGATGCAAAGGACGGAAATAATAAAGTGGAGCCCCGTGTACTCCACTTTATTCCACAAAATTATTTCAATTTATTTCGCAGTAATTCCAATTCTTGGGGTTTAATATGTTTATCCCCACAATAATCTGGATTATTATAGCTATTTAGATAGTCAACAATACCCGTTAATGTCCCTATTTTCCCGGGATGCGCATCTTGGAGTGCTTTATGTATATTTTTTAATTTACCGTTATATTGTACCAAATTACCCGCTTCATGTAATACAATTATTATCATTGCTATTAATTTACATTGTCGAGACCTACAAACATTCAGTTCAGAACTAATAAAATCAAGCGATTTTTCTCGGTCTTTAATTATAAAATCAAGTAAAGATAATGGTCGATCTACCGTATATTCTTTACTAAATTGTTTGACAGATTCGATAAAAGCCTGTTGATCTTGTAATACAGCTATTTTTCGCATACAGTTATAGCTTAATAAAAATAGGCTATTATCTATTTGCGTTCCATTCGGACGGTTCCCACGATATTTCTCATATAAATCTAAATATGCACAACTACGACAATAATCAGTTTTCGCGAAACATTCCTCGCTTACTTCGTAACCACCTTCGTCATAATAAATGGCATCATCCGCATCATAATATATAATTTTATCAATTACGGCATTTTCCATGTATTGGTGTAATGCATATGATATTTGTTCGTTAATTTCCTCATCACTAAATTCGGGGTCTCGAATAAAACCTAATAAAGATTTATTCGCTGCTACCAATCCATTTGCAACATTGCTAATATATCGGAACCCAGCTATTAACAAATCATTAGGTAATACATTTATACATTCTTTAACCCTTTGCTCTAATTTGTTTATCTCTGTTTGCAAATAGATAAACCCCGAGCGATTATTATCATCTCCTCCGAAATTAATTTTATTCTGCAAAATTTCATCCATACTTGTCTCTCTAAAATTTCGTTAACAATTCCGCATTCTTTACCCGTTCCTCTCGCTCGAAACTGGCGAGGTAGTTTTCCGTTGTTTTCAGGTCATTGTGCCCCAGCGATTCCGAAATATAGGCAATGTTTGCGCCGGCGCGTTTCAATACCGTAGCGAAGGAGTGGCGCGCCGTGTAGGTCGAGATATTACCGATTCCGAGATCTGCGCCGATTGTCGCCATTCGTTTGTTGATCGCCCGCGTCAAATACTGTGTTTTCAATTTCCGCCGCATCGCATCCTCCGACCCGTCCAATACCGGAAAGATGAACCGATCCGGAGCCGGAGGATTTCCCCAGCGGTCGATAATAGCCTGCATCCGGTCGGTCACTACTACCCGTATCTCCTTGCGGGTTCTTGTCGTCCGTGCCGTCTTTTGCCGCACGAAACAGATTTCCCCGTTTACGATGTCCCGATACCTCAACCGCACGAAATCCGCGACGTTGATCCCGTTGCATAAGTAGAGAAACAGCCAATAATCGCGGTATTTGGCCGTTGCCTCGCTTCCGTCGTCGTATCGGGCTATCTCTCCGATTTGATCCAATGAAAGGGCCATTTTGCGCCCTTCGCCTTCCTGTATTTCAAAACGCCCCCGCCCGAACGGGTACTGTGCCTCCTTGACGATTCCCTGTCTGCGTGCTTCGTTGAGGATTGCCCGCAGGTGCCGCAGGTGGATTGCGATCGTCGTCTGCTTTTTGCCTTCACTCTGTAAAAAGGCGGCGTATCGCACCAACCATGACACCGTAATGGCATCGAATGGAATGTGCGCCCCTGCGAACCGTTCTATACCTTTCAAGATTGTATCGTACACGGTCGCCGTTCCTACCTGTCCCTGCTGATTGAAAGCTGAGATTTTCGCCCGAAATGCCGTGTTTACCGTATCGGACGTTGCACCCTTCAACCGGTTGTTGAGGGCGTCGAACGTAAACGCCCCCGCCGTGGTCAGCTCCTCAACGGCCGAGCGCACGATTTGGTAGCTGCTCTCGATGTCTTTGCGGATCGATACAAGGGCGCGGGCTTTCGTCGTCGACAGCGCCGACCACTCCTCCGGCGTCAAATCCTTTCCGGTGGGGTAGTACCATCGGGTGCGTCTGTGGGTGACGCGAATTTTTACGGGACACTTGCCGTCCGACTTTGTGCGGCGGGTGTCGAGCGTTGCGGAAACGCTTGTTCCGTCCTTCGAATATTGGAGCATTTCTTTTGGTTTCGTTTGTGTGCAAATCCGAAAATTTGCACACGATTTGCACACAAATATACAAATTCAATCGAAATCGACAAAAATAGATTGAAATAAAATAGCTATATTTGCAACTGAGATACAGGTATTTACAGAACAAGCGAGAAATTGACAAAAAACGCTAAAAATCGGCGAATTATGCTTCCCAAGCTGAGGGTCGCGGGTTCGAATCCCGTTTCCCGCTCAGGGCTTCTTTGAAAGGAGGAGCAAAGTCGAGTAAAAAACCTTATGTATCAGCGATATGTAAGGTTTTTTCGTTTTTTAGGCGATGTATTCGAGTGCATAAAAAAGCAGGTTCTCAGACCTAAATCGTGACCTGTTTTGCTCGAACCGAAAAGAGGTCACGATTTACGACCGATGCGTTGAATTACATCGTTTTGCGTCCAATAATCTCTATGCTGCATACGTTTAACCGATTCAACCCAAGCAGCATGATGAAACGCACGACATTCAGCGTGGTCTTCTTCTGCAAGAAGACGAAACTCACGAAGAAGGGCAAAGCACCGATCTATGCCCGAATCACGATCTCCGGCCAAATTTCCGAAATCCACACGCAGTGTCAGGCCGTACCGGAACATCGGAACCAGCGTTTGGAACGCGGTCTCCACGCAGTTACCGCAAGGTATTCGCCCGAAAAACACGATCACCGAGCAGATCGAGAACCTGAAAGGGCAGCAAGAAACGCTGCCGGTAGATGTTAGATATTACAGCTTTGCAGGCGCAGTGGAAGGCCGTGCGGACGGACTATGACGCCATCGACGAACAATGACGAAAGAAGAAAGAGGAGCCGGCGAAAGCCGAGGAACCTGCGCAGCCCCGCCGCGGGATCGAAGCCGGCAAACTCAAAGGTATGGACGTAGATGCCACGGCCGAAGCCGTCGAGCGAATCGGAACGTTATTCCACGATCCGAACCCTCGCAATACGAAAAGCAGATCACAGACTCGCAGGGGATAATTGCCGACAAGTACCAGCGAATCGGAAAACTGCAACAAGAGATTAAACGATGCACACCGGATATGAGAAAGAGGTCGCCAACCTTAAACAGGAGGCACAACAGCTATTGAAAACATCCGTACGCATCGATAACCTGTTCCCGCACGAAAGGGACTGTCGAAATGGGAAAACTATTGCAAGACCATCGGGCCGAGCGGGGTCAAGTTCACAGCAAACGCAACAGACGCCCCGTGGTTCGAACAGCAACGAAAGGAATTTGACCAGAAAATCGGAACCGACATCGAACGAAAGGAGGAAAGGCCGGAAATGGAGATTTCACCACAAAGCGGGTCGGAACGAAAAGGCTGTCCCGCTTTCATTTTTCACTCAAACAAATGGCCCCAAATTGAAATAACATTGTTCAGAGTCAATATTGATTTTCAGAATTTTTTTACCGAAATTTGCTTTCGCAACAGCTCGAAAAAAGAAGACGGCAATTGCATTTTCCGGATATGTTTTCTACATTTGCATTGACATATTGGAACCACGGAAAGTGTAAGTTTATTCTTGACTGGACGAACGTAGGAAATTCATCAGTGAAAAGAATAGGCGAATATCTTCTTACGTCGTATCCTTCGGGGTATAGGCGTGGGGCTGTTGCTTATTTTTTCACGAAGGTAATCCTACGACCTGTCCAGTTGAAATAAGTTTTCGGCACCACGCTTTTCTTTTTGTTAAAGCCGCCGAGGTGCGGACGGCATTTTTCGAAACTTATGAAAAAATTGATTTTGTTGGCGTGCATCATATTGTGCGCCGGGAGTGCGTCGGCACGGCGAGTGGGCGTCTACTGCTTCTTTGCCGACGGAGCGAATGCCGTCTATGAAGACGAGAATCTCAAAGTCATGATCGGAATCGACGGCGGACACCCCTGTTGGATAGTGGCAAACAAATCGGACCGAACGCTCTACATCGACAAAGGAAATTCATTTTCTTACAAAAACAATACGCCGACTTGCCTTTTCACCAATGCATCCTACACGAGCGGTAAGGAGAAAAACTCGGGCGTCGGAATCAATCTGGGAAGTGTCGCCAATGCTGTCGGAATCGGAGGGATTGCCGGAACACTCATGAACGGCATGAACGTCGGCGGAGGACGTACTACACAAAATTCGACGACGATTCAAGAACAGCGTGTGTTAGCACTCGCCCCTAAGGCGGTCTACAAACTTTGCGATTGGACAATCGATGCTTCCGACTTCGCCCAGATAGGCTTCCGCCCCCGTAAAATCGGCCGGACATGGCATTTCGAGAATACGAACACGCCCTATTCGGTACGAGGCGTATTGCGTTATTCTCAAACGGAAGATTTCGCGGAAACACAGGATATAACAGTGTCGAACTATGTTAACGACATTGTGCTGGACAAACGCCAAAGCCTCCGTAAATTCAAAAAGGCCCGAGTCGTCAATAATCCTATTTATGCAAATCGTAGTTTTTGCGTTTTCCTTGAAGGGCAAAATTACGCTGCAACCGCATACCTCGTCGGAGGCTGCCTCGCTGTTGGAGTCATTGCAGGAGCAGTAGCAGCGTCCGCCTAATTCGAAGGTAGAGAGAGGTAGTTTAAGTCAACATATAAAACTCTTTATCTTCCCGATTACCTCCTGTGACAAAAATATAATACGGAAACCTCCAAAAACAGATCGGTTCAAAACGATTAAAATTATTTCCATCCATAAAAACAAATTCTTATTCTTATAACCCGTCGACGGAATCGAATCAGCGTATTTAGTTCCGTCGGCGGGTTATGGAATAATATCCGGCGAACGAATATTCCTGTTATCGTGATTAGTTATCCAGAGCGGTAAAGCACGGCGCTAACGGAAAGATGAACCGTCGCCAAATCATATAATCAGCAAGTAATATCCGTCAAACGGCTGTTTCTTTGAAACAGCCGTCGACTGAGCAAGAGGAGGGGGGGGGCTGATAATTCTTCGAAAATCAAGATTCGGGAAACAGTCGGACAAGAAAACGCAAAAAAGCAGAGTTTACGACTGCGTTTCCATATCGTCACCTGTCCGATTTTACGAACGTATTCATACTATACGGACATTTATTTGCGCCCTATTCCACCGCGATAGGTTAAGATATTTACAGACCGCCACCCTGAATTTCAGGGTCGTCGGACGCACCGTACCTTCCAAATCCGAAAAACACCGAGACCAGCTTCCGTCGCCAACCGTTATCGCGTATCAGCTACGATGCCCAGTCCCTGCGCCTCGCACCACAGCCACGCCTTCGTGTCGGCCGTCTTCACCACCTCGAATTCGGCACTGCCGGCTTTCAGAGCGACCCCCGTACCCTCGTAGCGTGCGACTATCGTCACGCCGCTCTGTGGACGGGAAGAGAAGGTGCACGCCAGCACGCTGCTCTGCTCCGTATTCTGGATGCGGAGCGTCGTTCCCTCGCTGTCACGCACCAGCTGATCCTCTGTGCGGCAGAATACCCGCACGGGCACACCGTCGCTGTAAAGTCCGTATTCGGTCGCCGCAGCGAGAAACGCCTCGCACTCGGGTGAACCGTTTTCCACGGTCTCACCGCCCTTCTCGCAGGCGGTCATCACTGCGGCGACCGCTAAAACAGCCGCAATTTCCATGCGGAACGCTATATTTCCCATCACTTATTCTACTTTGATATACTTCGTTATAATCTCCGTGCGACCGCCGTCGGTCACGCGTAACTCGACTTCATGTTCGCCGGCCGCAAGCCGCACGACGCTCTCGGTAGTCGCCTCGCCGTCGACCGCCCAGCTCAACTGCGCCTCGTCGGAGACGTTGATCGCTTTCAGCAATACAGGCGCTCCGACGGCATACTCCGACTGCAAAGCCATGCCTGCATAACGGCCGCTCTGTGCCGCCGTCGTGAAATAGGCGATCCGATAGCTCCGCTCCGCCTGGCCGGAAAGCTCGGCGATCCGTACGACATAGTCCTTTTGCCGTTCCAGATCATCGATATCGAACTGCGACTCGGCGACCGTCTCCGTACCGATATAGAAAGCCGAATCCATCGGCCGCCACTGCACGCGCCACGCTTCGGCTTCCGAAGCACTCCACGTCACGAAGGCCGAACGCTCGAATGGCTGCACGGCAACCTCGAACGTCCCGTCGCCCCGATCGAACTCGTCGGATCGGAGCAGCGGTACTTCGAGCAGCGTCATGCCCTCCGTTACCGTCGCCGGCACGGCCTGCTCCGGATACCCTTCGCATGTGAGCAGCAGCGAATAGTCGCCTGCCGTCACTTCGTCCACCTCACTGGTGAAGCAGCCGTCGTCGCCGCTGACGAAAGCCGCGACTCGCTCGCCGTCGGCGTCGGACATCTCGATCGTTGCACCGGCCACTACCTCGCCTTTCCCGTTACATACACGACCGCGCAGCATCCGTCCGTCGACCACCTCTATATCGAACGCCGCAGCCGCACCAGTCGACCCGGCAACGGCACGTACGGTTGTCATACCCGCCCGCAGGCAATGCACGACACCCTCGCCGTCGACCGAAGCGACCGTTTCGTCGGAACTGCTCCACGCCAGCTCCCCGACGGCACCGGAGGGCATCACGATAGCACGCAGGAGAATCGTGTCGCCCGCAACTGCCCGCTCGCGCCCCTCGATACGAACTTCCTCGATACTTCCTTCGGCCATACGCACCGAGAAACGGATGACGCCCTCCGGGGATTCCGAGATGTCGTACAGTTCGGCCGCCGGCGAGGCACCCGACCAGCTCTGCGCTGCCGGCCGGCTGGCGGCCGAGAACTCCGTGTTTCCGGTCTCGCCGGGATAGGGCATGAACGCCTCATAGCCGTCACCCGAATCGGGACGCGCCGTCACGAGGCGGAAACAGGGATGGCCGGCCACGTCATTAGGCATATTGTAAGTCCAACGGTCGCGGGCCGAGTATCCTTCGACGATCCGCTGCGAACGGTCGACGTGGTAAATCAACATGCCGTGTCCTTTGAGCGCTCTGTCCCATCCCGTCTGCTGACGGTTTTCGAGCAGGAAAAATTCACCTTCGGTATCGGTCGCAATCAGGTAGGCCTCGTTTTGCTGAATGGGATTGAGTTCGTAGTCGCCCGAACGGGTGAGCGTCGTCGGGGTCAGCCATCCCGCCATCATGCGCTCCATCGCCGTGAGCGACGGCGGCGTGCGACCTCCGTCGTTCCGACTGCCCTGACACATGAGCGACCAATTGAAGACGCCGACTCCCGAACCGAAATCGCTACCGTTCGTATCGTAGAAATCGGGCCAGCCGAGCACATGACCGAACTCGTGGCAGAAGGTTCCGATGCCGGCCATGCGGCTGTCGAAATCGGGCGAGCCGCTCAGCTCCGACGTACAGGCGTAGACGCATAGCTCCTTGCCGCCGAGCATCTCGCCCGGATAGGATATTTCACCCCGATGCGGCCATACGGTATTCATACCGCCGCCGTCGGATTCGTTGTGACCGGCATAGTAGACGAAGACGTTGTCGATTTTACCGTCATTGTCGAAATCGTACTGAGAAAAGTCGACGCCGGCACGCTCCGCCTTGTGGCAGGCCTCGATAATCATTCGTTCGGCATTCTCGTCGCGATAATCAGTATTGGCGCCGTAATAAGCGACGGGATGGTCGAGCGTCACAGGACCCACCACGTCGAAGGTCGGGCGGAACCGTCCTCCCGAGTTATCGAGGTAGTAGTCACGCGCACTGCCGAGCGCTCCGTTGTCAGAATACCCCTCCTCATTGAGCATCCGTTCGAAAGCACGCTGCGGATCGGGCACCGTGAAACCGACGTCACTGAACGCCGCCAGAATCACCACCGAACGGATTTCGCCCGTCGTAGGGAATCCCGTTTCCAGTCCGGCGCGCGTCTCGCTGCGCAGCATACGCGCGCGAGCGCGCAACGCCGTTGCCACCACGCCCGGGCGCAACGTCTCCAACAGCCGGCGTTCGTCGGCTGTGCGGCGGCCGCGCTCAGACACGCGGACATTGCTGCGCACGGGACGGCCGTCACGCTCGACCAGATAATAGTAGAAACCATCGGGACCCTGATCGACGGAATAACCATCGGAGGTGACAGCATAGTGGAAAAACTCGTCGCCGCAAATTCGCAGCGACAGCGTCGTGCCGTCCGCCTGCCGCACACGGGCAAGCCTGCCGGTATCCGCCGCCCGTAGCGATGTCGGCACGCATATCATTGCGACGGCCAGCACGCATGTCGCAAACCGTACAATCGTTTCGTTCGCTCGATTCATAAATGACGATACATGATAGCAGCACGAGGAGTGCCGCATCGGTTCGAGTAGCTAATGTACGAAAAAAATTTGAAACGAACGTTTTTTATGATTTTTTATTATATTTGTGCGAAACGCATACCGACGCGACACCTCTGCCGGCGGTCGTCCCCAATGCCTGCGGAGAGTATGCGTTCCGTGTCCCTTGACAATATCTTCATATATTATATGTTATGAACAAACTGTACCCAAATCACCGGAGAACGTGGCGCCGCACGGTGACCCGTCTCTCCCTGAACGGCCTTGTTTCGCTATCGGCCGTTACAGGTCTGTTTATCGCCCCGTCATGTTCGACGACCGAACCGGAGGGGGGGGGTGAAACGAACCTGCGCATCACACTGGCGCCGAGCATTACGACGCGCGTCACCGGAACGGCCTTCGACGAGGAGGACGCTATCGGCCTGAGCGTCGTACCGTGGAGCGATGGCCGCGAACAACCTCTTTCAAGTTCGCGCTGGGAAGACAACGTGAAGTTCGTCTACCGCGACGGACAATTCGTTTCATCGGCAACTGCCTACTTCCCCGATGCCACGACGGCCAATACCTTCTACGCCTACTATCCCTATAATCAGACCGGATTCCGGTCCAATACCTCGTCGCTCGCCGTCGCTGTCGCGACCGACCAAAGCGACGCCGCGAGCCGTACGGCTTCGGACTGGATGGTCGCTGTCACGCGCAACGTGAAGCCGGACGGGCAGGCTGTTCCCGTCGCTTTCCGTCATATCCTGAGCCTCATGCAGATCCGTATGACGGCAGGCGACGGCGTCACTGCCGACGAGCTGCTCGAAGCCGAGGTGCTCCTCAAAGATTTTTGCAGTACGGCACTCTACGATGTCGATGCCGAGACATTCGGCGAGCCGGCCGACGTGACCGACATCCGTCCCTACGGCACGACGCGAATCGAGGGCGACTACGTCACCGGCCTTTCGGCCGTCGTAGTCCCGCAGACACGCGAAGCGGGCGAGACGGTCATCTATTTTACATTCAAAGGCAAGACAATGGCCTACAAACCCAGTTCGGAATTCACCTTCGAGCCGGGCAAGAGCCATCTCTTCACCGCTACAATCGGCATGACGCCGCAGGGCCCGACGCTCGCCGTCAGCGCCCAAATCGACGATTGGCAGGAGGGCGGCGTCATTACGGGTGATGCCTCCAAACCCGAGTTGCCCTCTGTCAGCGACTACGATGGCAACACCTATCCCGTCATCGAAATCAACGGCGTGAAGTGGCTCGCCGCCAACCTTCGCACCACGCACTACAACGACGGCACGGAGATACCGGTCGTCGACGGCGGCACGGACGCATGGGACGCACTGACCGCGCCCGCCGCCTGCATCACGGAGAATAACGCGGACTATCGTGAAAAATACGGCCTGCTCTACAACTATTATGCGGTCGAGAAGGGCGACCTCTGCCCGAAAGGCTGGAAAGTTCCCTCCAAAGAGGAGCTGGGGCTGCTGCCGTTCAACGACGAGAAAGGCGCCTATTCGCTGATGGCGCCCGACGAGAATTGGAGCAGCGGTTACAATCCGACCAATACGACCGGCTTCTCCGCATTGCCGGCCGGCATGTCCGTCGGCAACGGCTGGATGACGGGCGACGCCTACTTCTGGAGCTCGACCTGCGACGATACGCAGACCTTTCCTGCATCCTATCTCTATCTGGCGATGTATTCTGGTATAGACACGCATTACAAATACGCAGGCATGTCCATCCGCTGCATCGAAGACGAAGATGTTCCGGAACCCGAGCCAGAACCCGAACCGACAGAGACGGTCAAGGACTACGATGGCAATGAATATCCTGTCGTGAAAATCGGCGACTTCTACTGGATGGCATCCAACCTCAAAACACAGCATCTGAACGACGGCACGCCGATTCCCGTCATCGAAGGCGGCTGCTCCGCATGGGACGGACAGACCGAGCCTGCCGCATGTATCTTTATGAACAAGAGCGAAAACGAGGAAAAATACGGTCTGCTCTACAACTTCTATACTGTTGCGACTGGAAAACTCTGTCCCGAAGGCTGGACAGTGCCCGACTGGGAGCAGACGGACGCTTTGCCTTACGGTTCTATTGCTCAGAATGTCGCCCTGATGGCACCCGACGATAACTGGACGGCACTCGCCTCCGACCCGACCAATACGACAGGGTTCAGCGCACTGCCGGGCGGCAACTCGTCGTGGGCCTTCTGGGAAAGAGGCAGCGCCTATTTCTGGACATCCTACACAAGCGACAGCGGGCCGGCCAGTTTCACGCTCGGCGTAACGACCATGATTTCTCAGTCGTATTACGAAAGCGCCGGCTTGTCTGTCCGCTGCATAAAAAAGGCCGAACCCGAACCAGAGCCCGAACCCGCAGCGACGGTCAAGGACATCGACGGCAACGAATATCCCGTCGTGGAGATCGGCGGCCTAACGTGGATGGCTGCAAACCTCAAAACACTACATCTGAACGACGGCACCGAAATTCCTATCGGCAAGGGACAGGAGGCATCGTGGGATACCTTTACGACTCCTACTGCCTGCGATTTCATGGACAAGACCGAGAACCGAGCCACTTACGGTCTGCTCTATAATTTCTACACCGTCGACACAGGCAAAATCTGCCCCGAAGGATGGACGGTACCCGACTGGGACCAGATGCAGTCGCTGCTCGACGCCGTACCCAAAGCGGCAGATCTTATGGCGCCCGACAGCCGGTGGAACCACTACAATCCTACCAACGCTTCCGGATTCGGCGCCCTGCCCGGCGGCATCCAATCCTATTATTATTGGCTGACATCCGATGCCGGCATCTGGACATCCTATAAAGGAGACGATAGCCCCGGATACCTCTATCTGTCCAACATGCCCTACATTGCGCAATCCTACCTCTACTCGGGCATGTATGTCCGCTGCATAAAATCAACGAATACAAGCGATTTATGAAACGATACAGCTATCATTTGCGACTACTCGCCCTCGCATGGGCGGGAGTCCTGCTCGTCGGCGTCACAGCATGTGGCGACGGCAACGATCCGAACGAAACGCCGGAGCCGCCCGCCACGCAGCCTGTACTCATCGACGGCAAGTTCTCCTCATGGAACAGTACGTCGGCCGACGGCATCTTCGACGACGGTGCAGCCATCGGTCTCTTCGCCGTCGAGGGCGCATTCACGGCCGATGCACCGCGCTACATCAACAATGCGCGTCTCACGTTGAAGGAGGGCCTGTTCCGAAGCGCAGCCTCACTCATGCTCAAACCTTCGGCCGGTACGCTGGCAGCCTATACCCCTCATGCCGACCGGATGCCCCTCGCCGGCACGACGGCGACCGTCACGGCTGCGGCCGACCAATCGGCCGCAGCAGACTTCGCCGCTGCCGATTTCATGGCCGCGACGGCACTCGTTCCAGCCGACCAGCAGGGAGCCGTGCAGATGACTTTTCACCGCATGTTCTCGCGCATCGACCTTTCGTTCACGACGGCTGGTGAACCCACGCTCGATGAGTTGGCCGATGCCAAGGTCACTTTGACGTTAGACCTGTCCGCCGACGTGGACTTCGCGACGGGTAGCGTTACGGGATCGTCGAATCCACAAACAACGACACCCAATGGCACGCTGGTGCCCGACGGATCGACGATCAAGGGACTTTCGGCCATCGTCGCACCGCAGCGGATCGCAGCCGACGAAGCGGTGCTCAATCTCAAAGTCGGAACATTCGAAGCCTCCTACCCGTTGGGCAAGGAACTGACGCTCAAAGCCGGTATGCAGTACGACTTCGCCATTACGGTGGGGCAGGCCGTACCGGATATTACCGTCACGGTGGACGTCACCGAGCATGAATGGACGGAGGGTACGTCGGTCGAGGAGACTGTCGAAGTCGACGACAACATGCCCAAGTCAATCACCGACATCGAGGGCAACAGCTATCCCGTCGTGAAAATAGGCACGCAATATTGGATGGCCGCCAACCTCGCCACGACTCGGTATAACGACGGTACGCCCATCACGCGAATGGACGACGCCGAAATGTGGACGAACAACGGAACGACTCGCACGGACGCCTACTGCTACCCGAACGGCGAGTCGGCCAACGTCGAACGCTACGGTCTTATTTACAATTACTACGCGGTAGCCACCAACAAACTTTGCCCCGAAGGGTGGCATGTGCCCACCATCGATGAAATCCGCATGACCATCGAACTGTTGGGCGGTGAAGATATCGCCGGCGACAGGATGAAGAGCGACTCGGGCTGGAAATACAAGGGAGAAGAAAACCCCGCTTATCAGGGTACCAACAGCAGCGGCTTCAACGGGCTGCCTGCCGGTTCGCGCGAGGATAACGGCGCGTACTGGCAATTCGAAAGCTATGGCTATTGGTGGAGTAGTTCAGCAGTGGGGGCTTCACAGGCCAATGGGTTCTATCTCTACTACAACCGCCCGACAGTGTATGTCACCTCGCCGCAGCAGCGAACCGGCTACTCCGTCCGTTGCATCCGTTACAGAAACTAAACACCGCACGATTATGAACAAAAAACAATATAATAGCATTTGGGCAGGTTCGTTAGCCTTGCTCCTGCTTGCAGGCAGTTGCAGCAAGAGCGATGAAACGGCGGCGCCGGAGCCATCCGACGGTCGGATCGTCGTCCGCGCCCTTGCGTCGGACAGCGGGCAGGCGCCCTCGTTCGACCGCTTCGGTCTTTACATTGTACAGAAAGCGGCCGAGGGTTCAGAGGCGCTCGCCGGCGAACGCCTCCATGCGAACGTGGAGTTCACTCGCTCGGGCGACACCTATGTCTCGACACCCGCCATTGCGTTTCCAGGAGCAAAGAAGTTGCGGTTCGACCTCTACGCCTACGCTCCCTACCGTGAAACCGCACTCGAAGCCGGTGCCGTCACGTTGCCGCTGGCGCTCGCTGCCGACCAACAGGACGACGCAGCCTACACGGCAGCCGACCTGCGCTTCTCCAAGCGGACAAACTACGCTGCCGTCACGGGCGACGTGGCGATGGAGTTCGTCCATGCGATGAGCCGTATCGACATCGTACTCAAAGCCGGTTACGGTTATACGCTCGACGACTTCGCTTCGGCAGGGGTCGTTCTGAAAGGGTTGAAGAACGAAGGTGCGTTCTCATTCGTCGACGGCGGCAGCACGACTTCCGGTGCGGCGGCCGACATCGCGCCGCACGGTACACTGACGCGGCAGGACGATTGTTTGGAGGGATTGTCGGCCATCGTCATTCCACAGAATGCCGCAGCAGGCGAACCGCTCGTCGAAATTACGGCGAACGGCGAACGCTTCGAGTATTCGCCTTCCGAAACGTTCGTCCTGCAAAGCGGTAAACGTCACACGTTGACGCTCGTGCTAAGCCGATCGTTCGAAGGCGTCACCGTACAGACCGACGTCACCGTCACCGACTGGCTGCCCGGCGGCGAGGAGTCGATGAACGGCGAGGAAATTCTGCCGCCGACGGGCACGACTGTCGAGGATGGCGACGGCAATAGTTACGGCATCATCCGCATCGGACGTCAGTATTGGATGGACGAGAACCTTCACACGACCAAATACAACGACGGCACCGCCATCGCCCATATCACCGACGGCAAGGAGTGGATGGCTGCTATCGAAGGCGCCTATTGCAGTTACGGCAACGACGACGCCAACGCCGCACGTTACGGCTTGCTTTACAACCGCGCTGCCGTGAGCACGCACAAACTCTGCCCCGAAGGGTGGCACGTGCCCACCGTCGACGATTGGAACAAGCTGGGTTCCGCACTGGGCGGTACGCTCAACGATTTCGACTCCTGGGTCGGCGTCGCCTCGAAACTCAAAGCGACGGCAGGCTGGCCTGCGGGCGAAAAGGCTACCGACGAGAGCGGCTTTGGCGGACTGCCCGGCGGTGCGTTCCGCGCCGACCCCAACGACACGGCGACGGCCAAGTTCTACTACGCTGAAACGAACGGCTATTGGTGGAGCGACAGCGACTTCTCAGGCGAAATGACCTATTACTACGGTCTGCGCACGCAGGGGGACAATCTCGACCAATACGTCGGTGACCGGTGCAGTGGGATGTCGGTTCGCTGCGTTCATGATTTTTAACCCTCAAACGAACACGTTATGAAAACAAGAGATATAGTGTCTTATGCGACCCTCGCCGTAGCGGCATTTGTAATGGCCGGCTGCGAAAAGTCGAACGACATGCCACAGGAGAGCGGCCCCGGCCACCCTGCGGAAATCCGCTTCGCGCCGGCCATCGTGCCCCTGACCCGTGCGACGGGCACCGCATTCGAGGAGGGCGACGCCGTCGGCATCTACTGCGTCGAGTCGACCGACGATCCGGCCGCAGCCATTGTCGGCGAACGGTATATTGACAACAAACAGCTCACGATGACGGCGGGAACGCTCACCGGAACCACGCCCTGTTTCTGGCCGACGGAGTATACGGGACCCTCCGACTTCTACGCCTACTTCCCCTATAACGAAAAGGGGTTGAGCGGCGACAAGCAGAGCTATGAGATTTCCGTTGCGCTCGACCAGAGCGACGACGAGGCTTTCCGCACGAGCGATCACATGCTCGCCCGTGCCCAGAATACAGCGCGCACCGAGAAGGCGATTCCGCTCGACTTCAAGCGTCTGATGTCGCTGCTCGATTTCGTGCTGCTGCCCGGCACAGGTTACGACGACGTCGACGGGATACTCGCCGCCGAGGTGCAGGTAATGAACATGGCGCAGGTGGCCAACGTCGATTTCGTGACGGGCGAAGTGTCATCGCCGGCCATCAAGGCCAACATCACGCCGCACGGATCGTTCCGCGCATCGGACGGCAAAGCGGTCGGCGTCGAAGCCATCGTCCCGCCGCAGCACGTCGACGCCCGCAGCTACCTGTTCAACGTTCGTATCGGTGAGCGCAACTTCCGCTGCACGACCGACAAGGAACTGACCTTCGAAGCAGGCAGGCGCTACACCTTCACGCTGACAATCAACCGCGCCGCAGCGGGCGGCGCGGTTGCACTCTCTCCGACGATCGAGGACTGGACGCCCGGCACTGCATCGAGCGAGGAGACTGTCGAGGTCGACCCCGACCTCGATGCGAAAGTCGTCCGCGACATCGATGGCAACGAATACGCTATCGTGCGCATCGGCACGCAACAATGGACGGGTGCCAATCTGCGCACGACGCATTACAACGACGGTACTCCCATCACCCTGCTCGAAGATCAAGAAGCATGGGCGCAGTGCGAAAACAGCGAGGAAGCGGCCTACTGTCTGTACGACAACGACGCGACCAACAGCGAGCTCTACGGTATGCTCTACAACTGGCATGCGGCGAACACCGGAAAACTCTGCCCCGAGGGATGGCACATTCCATCGGTTGAAGAGTGGAAGACACTCTCCGACTATCTGGGCAGCAACGCCGGCGCCATGCTGAAATCTACGTCGGGATGGAGCGACACATGGGGTGAATCGAAGCCCGAATATCAGGGCACCGACGACTACGGTTTCACCGCCCTGCCGGGCGGCGCCCGCAAATGGAACCAGTTCGAGACTCTCGGTTCGAAAGGGACATGGTGGACGACCGACGCCGTTCCTGACTATCCATTGTCGGCTTCCTACGCCCGTCTGGATGCCTCCGACCAGATTCTTTCGACCGGCAGTTCATGGGGCAAGGAGACGGGATGTTCGATTCGCTGTCTCAAAGATTAAACGTTAAACGAAAAGAATCATGAAAAACGAACTCATCATATTCGCGGCCGCGATCGCATTGCTGGCTGGATGTTCCAAAGAGGAGGGAGCTCCGGCGGCCGAACGTCCCTGCATTCGCCTCTCGACAGGCGTCGAGGCCGCCACGCGCGCGACGGATGTCGCATTCGAAGAGGGCGACAACTTCGGCCTCATCGTCCTCAGCCGCACGAGCGAGACAGCACCGTCGCTCGACGGCGCACGTTACCTGAACAATGGTTTGTGTACGCAAACAGCGGAGGGCGTCGAAATGCCGGCAGTCAAATACCCCGAGAAATCGGCCGATTTCTACGCTTACTATCCCTACCGCGAGGAGTTTACCGCGGGGAGCAGTTTCACGTTCACCGTGCAGAGCGACCAGAGCGCAGGCCGCAACTACACGAACAGCGACCTGATGAGCGCCGTACGGCAGAATGTTGCCCCGACGGCCGATGCCGTCGAACTGACCTTTTCGCACCGGCTCACACGGCTCGACATCGAGCTGATGCCAGGCGAAGGATTCGCTGCGGCGGATGAGTTGAAGGGAGCGACAGTTACGGCCAAAAACGTCAAGAGCAGTTGTCTGTTCAACCTGAGCGACGGTTCTGTGAGCGAAGCCGGCACACCGGCAGATTTAACACCGCGAGGCAACGGCGCGAAGGTCACCGGCGAGGCAATCGAACCGATGCAACTCATCGTCGTTCCGCAGACGCTCGCCGCCGGCGAGATACTCTTCGAAATCGCGCTGGGCGACGAGACATTCTTCTATGCGCCCAACGAGGAGCTGGTGCTCGACGGCGGCAAATACTACCGCTTCGAGATTCGCCTCAACCGCACGAATGTCTCGGCTACCGGCGTCCGCATCACCTCGATGCCGCTGTAACGACTCCGCCGCGGGCAGTCGTTCGATACACGCTTCCGAAAAATATCCCGTCCCGAATGGACGGGATATTTTTATGAAACCATACGCCTCCGGGTTCTTGTTTACCGTTTCGTATTCTTCCCCCGTTCTTCGCCTAAAATCGCAGAATGACAATCCGCGACCGCATGGTCGGGCACAGGAGGCTTTTGACTATTTTCATCAACCCGAGCGAACTGCAATGACCGAATGCAAACACATCAGATTTGCGAATTCAAAATCGGCGTATTGCAGTACCTCGCTTATTTTCTCCGGCGAACGGTTCCGCTTCGGAATCGCTTTCATCCGGATTACCGGAGAACGGACGACACGGCCGCCTTCTTGCAACGTCGATCGGCGATAGCTACATCCTCCCATGCCGATGCGAAGTATCCGGAAACTGTCCCTTCCGGCAATAAAACTCATGCAGGCAATCCGCTACTTGCGTTGCCGGCAATCTCTTGACCAATATCACATAGAGTCTCAGCAGCTCCCTGAGTTTCCGAGGAATCACGACACCGGTAAGGCGGTCGGAAGGGTAGTGCAGATAGTGGCGGAAAGTGTTCTTTCCGATACCGAACAGCTCTCGAACGATGAGCGAGTAGCATCGGCTGTGGCACCGGCAGGCGTCGCCGGATTCGTAAAACAACGAATCGACATACCGAACGACGGCGATGCGGTAGAGACAATGTTTGTCCGTGAAGACTGCGCTCCCATGTCGGAGCGTCTTTTGTTTTGAGTTTTTCATGATGGCATATTGTTTGAAATGTTCGTTTCAACAATATGCGCGGTCTCGGCTCGCCAATCGTGAATTCAAAAGGTCTGGTAATCCTAAAAGCGACAAAAACTCGCCAAGAACCGCGCATATAACGGCCCTTAGCTGTTCATCTTTGTCGCTTAGTTTACCAGACCTTCTGATTGAATAAACAGCTGTCGAAATAGTCTATATCATAAATCTGATACTAAATTAACAAACATATTTCAAAATACAAAATTATATTGCTATTTAATTGCCCTCAATCAAATCCAGGGTCGCCGAGCCAAGCTGTCGTACAATATCGACGGAGTTCTGCTTCCGTGCATCCGGTCGTTCATCCGCCTTATTTATCCGGCAGGGATACTTCCAAACGTACGCTCGTACGTCAGCGGCCGGCGCCCGCCATCGAACGATAACCAGTTGCCGCTGTCGACATAGGCAATGCATTCACCACATACGGCAGCGCAAAAGCCGGCACCTCGGCCGGCGATGTTTCCGGCAGTTTCGTCACGCCGCCTTCGGCTGCCCTTTCTTTTCCCGTTCGCCCGAAGGACTCCGCTTTCGATATCCGCGTTTGGCCCCAGATTTGGAGTTTCGATCGAAGTTGTCCGCCGCTGATCCGACGGAATTTCCATATCGCAGATTTACCGGTAGCACAAACTCAAAATGATCAAAGGCTCTATCTTCATGTTCATATCCTCCTTTATGGCGCTGTTTCCTGTGGCGAATCCCGTAGGGGCGGGATTTCTCGTGAACGGATTCTTGTCGGGACTCGACCAGAAGACCCGCATGTCCATCATCCGAAGAATCGTCACCGACTACCTGCTGGTCGGCCTGGGAAGTCTGGCCGTCGGGCATTTCGTACTCGCGCTCTTCGACCTGTCGCTGCCGATCATCCAGTTGGGCGGCGGCCTGCTCATCTGTCGCACGGCGCTGCAATGGCTCGGCGACTCCGACGCTTCGGCCGGCCGCGTATCGAAAAGAAACGCCGATCCCATCAGTCTGCGGGCGGTCGAATCCCGGATATTCTATCCCATTACCTTTCCGATCAGCATCGGCCCCGGCAGCGTCTCGGTCATTCTCACGATGATGGCTTCGGCCAGCATCCGCGGCGACTGGGTCCGTAGCCTGCTCAACTACGCGATCATCGCCGTCGTCATCGTATTGATGTGCTCGATCCTCTACCTGTTTCTTACACAGGGACAAAAGATCATCCGAAAAATCGGCGACAACGGCAGCATCGTCATCAATAAAATGGTCGCGTTCTTCACCTTCTGCGTCGGCATCCAGATCGTGGTGACGGGCATCGCCAAAATATTCCACCTGACGGCACTGTAAACCGCCGGAAAATCATTCGTCGTATGGACTCGCAGCTCTTACTGAACAACGTCGAAATTTTCAACGGAAAGGACGCACGCACCTTCTCCGGCAACCTCCTGATCCGGAACAATCGGATCGAGACGATCTCGGCCGCTCCCATCGAAACGCCGTCGGAAAGGCCCGTCACGGTGATCGACGGAAAGGGACGATTTCTGATGCCCGGTCTCATCGATGCGCACTGGCACGCCTATCTGTGCTGCAACACGATGACGGACCTGCTGGCAGGCGATCCCTCGTATACACATCTCATGGCAGGACGGGAGGCTGCGGAGACCCTGCAACGGGGATTCACCGCCATCCGCGACGCCGGAGGTCCCGTCTTCGGACTCAAACGGGCCATCGACAGCGGGACGCTCCGGGGCCCGCGCATCTATCCGAGCGGAGCCATGATCTCCCAGACCTCGGGACACGGCGATTTCCGAATGATCTATGAACACGCCCACGGAGGTTGCGGCTGCGAAATGGCGCACGTCGAACAGATCGGCGCCTCGAAAATCGCCGACGGCGCCGACGCCGTGACGGCAGCCGTCCGCGAGAACCTCCGGCAGGGCGCATCGCAGATCAAACTGATGGCCGGCGGCGGTGCCGCATCGCTCTACGATCCGCTCGATGTGACCGAATTCTTCGAGGAGGAGCTCCGTGCGGCAGTCCGTGCTGCCGAGGATTGGGGCACCTACGTGATGGTTCACGTCTACAACCCGCGGGGGATCGCCCGGGCCCTGAAAGCCGGTGTGCGAAGTATCGAACACGGGCACCTGATCGACGAGCCCACGATGGCCCTGCTGGCCGAAAGCGGCGCATGGCTCAGTATGCAGGCCTTCGCCGTCGAGGACAACACCTATCCGTCGCCCGTCCAGCAAGCCAAACACCTGCAAATCTGCAACGGAACGGATCGGACATACCGCCTCGCCAAAAAACACGGCGTAAAATTGGCTTGGGGAACCGACCTGTTGTTCGATCCCGCCAATACGAAAAATCAGAATCACGGGATCGTCAAGTTGCAGAAGTGGTTCACCAATTTCGAAATTCTCAGAATGGTTACCTGCGACAACGCCCGTCTGCTGGCGCTTTCCGGCGCACGCAACCCTTATCCCGGCAATCTCGGCGTTATCGAAGAGGGCGCGTTGGCCGATCTTCTGGTAATCGAGGGCAATCCGCTCGAACGGATCGAAGTACTGGAAAATCCGCACGACAATCTCCGCGTCATCGTCAAAGACGGAGTCGTCTGCAAAAACACGCTCTGATTCGAAATCTGCCTGCCGCACCGCCCTCGGCAGCACGCACTCTCAGCGTGATCCCGCACCTCCGGCGAAGGACTTCACCCAAAAGTACGATACGAACCGAATCTCGATGTTCGTCAGCGAAATCCCCGCACGGTACGGATGAGCCGCGGAGCTATCCGAAAAGCCGCAGGGCGATCTCCGCACAGGCTTCGGCGTCGGCCAGTGCATGGTGGTGGCGTTCGAGCAGGTATCCGCAGGCTGCGGAGACCGTATGGAGCTGATAGTTGGGCAACCCTTTGATCCGACGGCGCGAAGCGCTCAACGTACACAGGAAACGGTAGTCGGGATAGGGTAGTCCGTAATGGGCGTGGACAGCCCGCAGACACCCCTCGTCGAAGGGCGAGTTATGCGCCACGAGCGGCAGTCCCTCGATTCGCGGAGCGATCTCGCCCCACACGTCGGGAAACGACGGTGCATTCTCGGTATCGCTGCGCGTGAGACCGTGGATCGCCGTAGTGAAGGCGGAGTAATAGTTGGGGTAGGGACGGATCAACCGGTAGATGCTCTCCGACGGACGGCCGCCGCGAACGACGACCACGCCTACGCTGCATACGCTCGTGCGCTGCCCGTTGGCCGTCTCGAAATCGATCGCCGCGAAATCCCTTATCCGCTCCATTTTTTCCTAACTATTACAATCGAAAGAAGGCCGGAATCGCCCCGGCCTCCACTATCCGATACACCCCCGCAACAGGCGAAGGCGCCCGTTCGCTCAGCGTATCTTCACGCAGCGAACCTGCATACCGCCGGCGGCATACTGCAACGCCGCACCCTGGAACGACGAACCTGCACGCGTGCCGTTGATGTCGAACGAGAAATCCATCGCATAGGCCTCTTTGCCTTCACCCGTCGAACTCCAATAATACCCCGTCCACGGAGTCGGACGCACCTCGTTGTCGTTCATGTTGGTCAGCGCGCCGGTGTAGAAACTGCGGCGGCCGGCTCCGGGGAAGAAGGCTTCGTTCGTACCGTCGCTCAATGTGAAACCGTAATTCTTCTCCAGCTCGGGCGAAATAACGTCCTTGATATGCAGAGCGGCGAAGACCTCTTTCGAAGGCACCTTCCAGCCTTTCGGACACGGGTCGTTATTATTTTTCTCCGTCCCCCACAACGACGCATCGGCCGTCTGGAGCCAATTGTAGCCGCTCTCCTTCGTACCCGTGATGAAGGTCATGGCATGAGCCGAGGCATAACCCGCCGACCCCCGCTCGGCATCCGTCGCGGCGTATTCGGGATAGACGCGCAGATTCTGGCTGTCGTAGACCTGCGCATCGGCCGAATCGGCCATGTTGTAGTAGCGCGGCCCGACGAACGGATCTTTGCGCCCCCACTGGAAATAGACACCGTACGAAGCCAAAATATCCTCTTCGGATGTGCCCGAAACGACGCCTGCACCCAAATTGCGCTTCATCATCACCTCGCCGCCCAGTTCGACCTGCTCGTCGGCAGGATCGAACTCCGCGCACCACAGGTGCCACGACCACAGCAGATTGCCCGCCGCATCGAAAGCGCCGAGGAGAGCGTTTCCGTGATTGAAAAACTCCTTCTCATCGTCGTCGGTGCCGATCGCATGGTAGAAATAGGCCTTGCCGTCGACCAGCTTCGGGAATTCGATCACCTTGTAGGGCGTCTCCCACAGGATCGCCACGCTGGCGGGCGACATCGTCGCTTCGGTATCCTCGCCCTTGCGGGTCACGTCGATGCAGTAGCGTGCATTCGACTTGTTGATGATGTAGCAATTGGAGGGTTGCCCCGTGAGATCGACCGTCTCGGCGAGCGAAACATAGAGCGAAGTGGAAACGCTCGATCCGCCGGACGAACGTCCCGTCAGATAGACGGTTCCGAATCTGACGTTGGTATTCTCCTCCTCTTCTTCCTCCCCGTCGGCCAATGTCTTCGGGTCGTCGGGAAAGGTCGTCGGCGCAGTCACGGAGATGCGGCGTTCGTTCATGTCGACCGTCACCGACCAGCCCTGGGGAACGGTCGTCGGGGTCACCGACGAGATGTTGATCGCCGTAAAGCCCAGCGACGTCGTACCGCCCGGCTCCTCGACGAAAGCGCCCCGTTCGTTGAGGAGGAACGAGTAGGTCTCGCTGTCCTTTTTACACGATTGAAGCAGCACCGCCGCAACGACGAACAGCCCCACGAAGATTTTCACTGTCAGATTTTTCATTTGTATAAAGCGACTCGTTATTTTCCAAAATATCTGCAAATATACCAAAAAGCTGAGAATAATCCGCTACACCCGCCGAATTATTTACGGTTAGGAATAATTCTTGCCCGTTGTAGGAACGTTCGAACGGCCGGAATTAGTATATCGCCGGTACGTTACCGACACCTATTCCGACGGACTCTCTCCGGAAAACACGTTTCGGAAACATGCCGGCAGCCGATCCGGCGTCCCGAGGACGCCGCAATGCGAGGAGGGCGGGATTTCCTGCCGGCACGACCGTATAAACCATCCAACCATGCCTTCCTCCCGCTCGTATATGAAAAAGATCGACATCGAAAAAGGATCGAAACGGGCCGACGCCCGATTCCGCATCACCGTCGAAGAGACGGGCCCCTATCTGATCTACGGACAGCCGCCGCTGGCCCAGCAGTTCATCATGCCCGACGCCGAGGGCGAAAGCTGGTACTTTCAGCAGGGTGCGCACTTCCCGACCGACGACGAACCGACGGCGCTGTGCCGCTGCGGCGCCTCGAAGAACAAGCCCTACTGCGACGGAGCACACGTCCACGCGGCGTGGGATCCGCGCCTGACGGCCGCCGACGCTCCGCTGCTGGACAACGTCGAACTGACCGAAGGCGAGACCCTCTCGATGACCGACAACCCCAAATACTGCGTCTTCGCACGTTTCTGCGACGCCAAGGGGCAGGCGTGGAATCTGGTCGGGCAACCGGAGAACGACGAGGCGCGCGAACTGGCCATCCGCGAGGCTTCGATGTGCCCCAGCGGCCGGCTGATGGCGTGGGACAACGAGACCGGCACTCCCTACGAATTCCGCTTCGAGCCGTCGCTGGGACTCATCGAAGACGTCGCCATCGGAGCCAGCAGCGGCCTGTGGGTGCGCGGCGGAATCCCCGTCAGCTGCGAATCGGGCGAGACCTACGAGATCCGCAACCGCGTCGTGCTGTGCCGCTGCGGCGCGTCGCACAACAAGCCCTACTGCGACGGCACGCACGCCTCGATCCGGTTCAACGACCGGCTCGAAGGGACTCCCGAAGGCGAAACCCTCCCCGAAAAAGTCTACTGATCGGCGCGGAGGAACGTCCGACGCCCCGGCCCCCACGATTCACCCCTGCCGGAACATTCCGGCAGGGGTGATTTTCATTCGCGGAATCATGCGGTTCCATGTTGCAGGCCGCCGCTTCGTCTCTGCCGATTTACCTTCGGCGGCTCGCGCAGAGCGCAACTCCCAAAACCTCATTCCGTTTTCACGTCCGGATAAGGGGAACCCTCTTTCCGAACGAAATGAAGTTCAAAAACGGAACTTATCCTTTTTTGGGGATTCTCCGCTCGCACGGCACATTGACCTGGCACTTGCCGCAGCCGAAGCGCGGCGCATACTTCTCCCGCAGCGTGTCGAAATAGGAGCAGCACAGATGATGCGACTTGCCGTGTTCGAGCGAAATGGCCTGTGCCGGACAGTTGCGCACACAGGCTCCGCACATCGAGCAGTAGTCGTAAAGCCCCGTGTAGCAGCGTTTCGTGACGGGCAGCGGGGCGTCGGTCACGACACTGCCGAAACGGCCGCTCACCCCGCGTTCGGTGATGAGCCCCTTCGAAAGCGAAAACGTCCCCAGCCCGCAGACGTAGGCCACGTGCCGCTCCGACCAGTTGCTCGTGAAACTGAGCGACTTGTCGGCGATTTCGGCATTGGTTCCGGCCTCGAAAACATACCGGAACCCGGCGCTCGCATAGGGAGCGACGGCCCTGTAACCGCGCTCGCGGAACCATCGTTCGAGGAAACGGTTCACCTCCGTAAGAAAAGCCTGCCCCTCCACGCGCGCATAGAGCCAGCCGTTGCCGACATCGACCGCATCTCGTTTGTTGCCCTCCACGACGAAATCGCTGAACGGGGCGAAATAGGAGACCACGCTCACGGCCTCCGGCAGCCACTCCTTCGGCGTGCGGAACAGATGTCCGACGGCCTCCGGACGTTTCATCTCTTCCCATTTGGGATCGTCGGCCGAACCGACCCGTACGAGCGGCGTATCGTAGAGCCGCTGCCCGACATCGGACGGCACGAGCGCCATCGCCTCGTCCACATAATTGCGGGGCGATTCCCGGATATACGTTTCGAGCGCGTATGTAAGTTCCTCAACCGACATGTCGCAATCCCCGCGGCAAACGGGTCTCCTATTTTTTATCGACGGGCTTCGAGATCGCTTCGCGCATGGCCGTATCGGCCATGACGTTTTTCATCTTGTAGTAGTCCATGATCCCCAGATTGCCGTTGCGGAACGCCTCGGCCATCGCCAGCGGCACTTCGGCCTCGGCGAGAATCACCTTGGCGCGGGCGTCCTGCGCCTTGGCGCGGTTTTCCTGTTCCAAAGCGACGGCCATCGCGCGGCGCTCCTCGGCTTTCGCCTGGGCGATGTTCTTGTCGGCCTGTGCCTGATCCATCTGCAACTGCGCGCCGATGTTCTTGCCCACGTCGATGTCGGCGATATCGATCGAGAGGATTTCGAACGCCGTACCTGCATCCAGTCCCTTGTCGAGTACCACGCGCGAGATCGAATCGGGATTCTCCAACACGACCTTGTGGCTCACGGCCGAACCGATCGACGAGACGATACCTTCACCCACACGTGCCAGCACGGTCTCCTCGCCGGCACCGCCGACCAATTGTTTGATATTGGCACGCACCGTCACGCGCGCCTTGGCGATCAGCTGGATACCGTCTTTCGCCACGGCCGCCACGGGAGGGGTGTTGATGACCTTCGGGTTGACCGACATCTGCACCGCCTCGAACACGTCGCGGCCCGCCAGGTCGATCGCCGTAGCCATCTTGAAGTCGAGCTGAATATTGGCCTTCTGCGCCGAGACGAGCGCATGGACGACATTGGGAACGTTGCCGCCCGCCAGGAAATGCGCCTCCAACTCGTTGGGATCGAGCGAAAGCCCCGCCTTCGTACTCTCGATCATCGACGAGACGATCACCGAGGGCGGCACCTTGCGCCAGCGCATCAAAATCAACTGCAACAGGCTGATTCTGACGCCCGAAACCAGCGCCGAGAACCACAATCCCACCGGAATGAAATAAAATATCAACCACAGCGCGACGAGGCCTGCAAAGACCGCGATCGCGATAATTCCCGTTTGATCCATCTTGAACTATTTTTAGATTAGTAAATTCATGCGGAGGGTTCGTCGGCAACCTTGCGCACGACGACGTTGAAATTCTCGAACCCGACCACCTCGACCGTGCTGCGCTGGTCGATATAGACATCGGTCGACTTGGCCTCGTAAATCCTGCCGCCGATCTCGACCTTGCCCATCGGAGCCAGGCGCGAGACCGCCACGCCGCGGTCGCCCGCCTTCACCTCGTTATCGGGAAGGGGCATACTCGACGACTCGATCTTCTGTTTCAGCGAGAAGCGCTGCCACGTCTTCGAGCGCAACGAAAGCACCGTAGCCACGAACGACAACGCCAGAATGATCAGCACGACGATACCGCCCGTGAAGGGGCCGTAATCGGCAAAAGCCGTATAGATCGCGCTGCCGTAGCAGACCAACGCGAACAGCGCACCCAGCGAGACACCCGGCAGCAACACCAGTTCCGCCACCAGAAACAGGACACCCAATAAGATCAGGAGGATAATGAGCCACATAGATTGAGAGGTTTAGTTTCTGGAAAGATAATCGATTTTTTCGAATTATTCAACTATTTCCGCAATTTTCACCTCCAACGACGCATTCTGCTGCATCACCGCTTCGGCGACCTTGTCGGCTACGGCCTTGTCCGCCAGCGGCCCGACGATGAAATGCCGGCCCGCACGCGAAATTTCGGATTCGCCGGCCACGGCCTGCACCGCCGCGCGCAACTCCTCCGGAAAACCGTCCAGCCCGCCGATCTCGACGCGGAACATCGGGGCATTGCCCTGCTCGGCCGCATCGGCCAGGTTGGTGCGCTCGCCGTCGTTCCATACGACGATCTCAGGACGACGGAATCCCTTCTTCTTCATCTGCTCCTGCGCCGCACGCGCTTCGTCGAGCGTACGGTACCCGCCGGCATAGTAGGCGTATTTCCCCTCGACCTTTTCGTATCCGAGCGGATAGGCACCCTTGAAGAGGTAACCGCCGTTGGTGCGGTTCGTATAGGTGCCGAGCAGAATCCGGTAGATCGTTCCACGCTCGTAGACCTTTACCTCCGGAATGTGGTGCGAGGCGTTGTATTTGGCCGGCGTGACGAACCCGATCGGCTCGTATTCGAGGAACATGCGCTCTTCGATGAAGAGTTTCGGCAGCCGGTAATCGACGATTCGCAGGCCGGCGGCCGCGCGCGCCAGCGAATCGCGCGCCGCGGTCAGCCCCAGCGCTCCGGCCAGCTCCGTCTCCACGTCGACGAGCGCCCGTTTCTGCAACAGATAGTCGGTCAGTTCGTCGGCATAGTAACGTCCCCGCTCGGAGGCCATCTGCTGCCGCACGCCGGCCAGCTGCTCCTCCGTCTTGGCGAGCAGGTCGTCGCGTCCCAACCTGTCGAGCACGTAGGCATAGGCGTAGTTCTTGTTGTCGTAGACCGCGCTCCACACCCGTTGCAGCGAATCGCACAAGGAGCGGTTGAGCGATTGCAGGGTACGGTAACGTTCGTACAGCACGGCGGCCGGCGTTTCGGCCGTGATCGTGTCGTAGGAGATCTTCAACTCTTCGATCGCTTCGTAGTTCGCCGCACAGGCTGCCGCCAGGTCGAATGCCGTGCGCTCCCTGCGCTGCGCACTCAGCAGCGCCCGATAGTCGGCCTGCGGAAGCTGTTCGCGGAAATAGGCGTTGTGCACCAGATCGGCCGTCTGCAACGAATCGGGCAGGGGAGTACCCGCCGCACGGCCGGCCGTCGTCGTCGACGGACTGCTCAAGTCGAGATTCGCCAGCACCCAATCCTGTTCGACCGTATTGATCCGATCGGTCAGCCGCCCCCGTTCGGTGCGGATCGAAAAGAGCTGCTCCTCGCACCGCAGAATCTCGGCCGAATAGACCGCCCGCTGCGCCGGATCGTCGCGCAGCTGTCGACGCACCCGGTTGACGACCATCGTCACCGAATCCTCGCGCGCCTGCAACGACGCCTCTTCGCGCAGCATCTCCATATACTCCGCATTGCCTTCCAGTCCCGCGATACGCGCCGTCACCTCCTGCGCCGAGGCTTCGGCGGCACCCGCTGCGACCAACACCGCCAAAAGGAAAAATCCTTTACGCATCATCTCCACCATTTTAGAAAAAACAACTGCACGAGTCCGAAAATCTCCAAACGACCCAGCAACATCAACATCGTATTCGAAAACTTCATCACGGCCGGCAGGTCGGAGTAGTTGCCCAGCGAGCCGACCATGCCGAATCCCGGCCCCACGTTCCCCATACAGGCCACCGCCGACGAGAAACTCGTCTCCATATCCACTCCGCACATCGTGCCTACGACCGTTCCCGCGAGCAGCGCCAAAAAATAGGCCACGATGAACACCACCGCCGTCGAGGCGATCTTGTCGTCCAGCACGTTGCCGTCGATACGCACGCGCACCACGGCGTTGGGATGCTGCTGTAAAGAGAAACGCAATCGCAGGGTCTTTATTGCCAACAGGAACCGGTCGGTTTTGATACCGCCCGTCGTCGAACCGGCACAGCCGCAGACGATCGAAACGGAAATCAGCAGCACGATCGCCGTCGCCGGCCAGACGGTGGTGTCGGCCGTAGCGAATCCCGCCGTCGAAATCAGCGACACGACCTGAAAAGCCGCATAGCGCAACGCCCCCGCAACGGTGTCGTACACCCCGCCGAAATAGAGGCTGCCGGCCACGACGACCGTCACGACGGCCACGATCGAAAGATACCACCGCGTCACCTCCGAATGGAAAATATTGTTCCGGCGTCCCGTCAATGTAGCGAAAAGCACGCCGAAATGGATACTGGCCAGCAACATCGTCACGATCAGGATCGATTCCACGGCCACGCTGTCGAAATACCCGATGCTGGCGTTCTTCGTGCTGAATCCGCTCGTTGCGACGGCCGACATGGCCTGCGTCAGCGCGTCGAACCAGTTCATGCCCGCCAGTTTCAACGCCAGCGTCGAACAGAACGTCAGCCCCAGGTAGATGAACAGCAGTATCTGGGCGATCATCGACGCCTTGTAGTGGTAGTTGTGCTTGGCCATCGACGACAACTCGACGTTGGTCAGCAGCGCCTTGTTCGTCCCCAGCGAAGGAAGAATCAGCAGCGCGAACATCACCACGCCGACACCGCCCAGCCACGTCGAACACGACCGCCAAAAGAGCAGCCCGCGCGGCAGCGCCTCGACGTCTTTCAGGATCGACGCACCGGTGGTCGTATAACCCGACACGCTCTCGAACCAGGCGTTGACGAGCGAGAACTCTCCGCCCCACATCAGATAGGGGAACATCCCCACGACGCTGGCCACGATCCACGAACCCACGACGATACAGTAGCCCTCCTTGCTGCTGAGCTGTTCGGTGCGGTCGACGAAGATGAGCGGGAAAGCGCCCAGCAACGCCGTCAGCAATGCCGAAAGCAGCAGCGGGTAGTACCCGGAGTCGGTATGGCTGACCAGCGACACGCCGGCCGAGAGGAGCATGAACAGCGCCACGACCAGCATGATGATTCCCACGTATCGCAATACGACGCCTAGTCTCATCGTTGTTCCGGTTTCGTTTTCCTGGCCAGCTGGATCACGTCGTCGATACGATCCTTCAACTCGGCCACCTCGTCCTTGACTTCGGCCTTGATCCTGAACGGAAGGCCGAAACGCAGATAGTCGCCCAGACTCTTATTCATCGCCAGTACCGGACGCACCAGATAAGCCGAAACGAAGTAATAGAGCATCAACACGATAGCGATCATCACCAGCAGCGAGATCAGCACCGGCGTCACCGCACGGTAGGCGTTGCGTTTGAGCTGCTCGGTACGCGGGGCCAGCGAACTCTGGGTCGAGATCATGTAGTTCTTGATCGAACCGGTCAGTTTGTCGTAGGCCTTCGAATAGGCTTCGGCATACCAGCGCGCGCCGTCGAAATCCATTTCGACGCTCTTCATCGACAGCGAGTCCTTCCCCCCGCGCAACTCCAACCTTCCCGAAGCCTCCGACGTCATGCGCTGCGCTTGCAGACGCAGGAACTCCTGCGTAAGGCGCTGCACGTTCATGGCCGACGCCGAAAGCGTGTCGAGATAAGCCTGCTCGACCGCCTCCCGACGGACGACCTCCAACGTGCGGGCCATTTCGGCGATGCTGCCCATAAGCACCGTATCGTAATCGCGCTGCCGGAACACGATGCTGTGCACGACGGCCTTGTTCTGCCGCGCAGCGGCATCGAGCATGTCCTTGGCAAGTCCCAGATTGCGCTCGCTGGCACGCAGAATCTCCTCCGTATCGGAGCTCACGCGCCGAAGCTCAAACAACGAGACCAGCCCTGCGAAAAAAAGCAGGACCACGACGCTGAGAAAACTCACCAACACCCGTTTGCGGATTCCTTTCATCTTTCAATGAGAATTTGTAGCAAAGATACGATTAAGCCGAGAGCAATGCAAATTTATTTGCAATTGCCGAGACAAAGTATCTACGACGAAGTCAAAGATACGATTAAGCCAAGAGCAATGCAAATTTATTTGCGATTGCCGAGCGGGAGTATCTAAGACGAAATCAAAAATTACAAACGCTCCGTTTCGCCGTTATCGCGCACGATCTCCCCCGCAAGGTCGTGCGTACCATCCATCGCCCCCAGCCTGACACGACAAATCCGGTTGATAAAGGCCCGCTCGTAAGGCACTTTGACGCGGATGTAGTTGCCCGTAAAACCGAACATCATCCCGCCGCGCATCGTACTCTCGAAGAGCACTGCCGACTCGGTGCCCTCGGCGCGCCGGCAGAAATCGCCGTGCAGGCGGTCGCACAGCGCTTCGAGCCGTTTCACCCGCTCAGAGGCCACCGACGCCTGCACCTTGCCGGGCAGGTCGACGGCCGGCGTACCGGGCCGCTCCGAGAAGGGGAAAATATGGAGGAACGCCGGAGCGATCCCCGTCAGAAAATCGTAGGTCGTCCGGAAGTCGGCCTCCGTCTCGCCCGGGAAACCGACGATCACGTCGATGCCGATGAACGCATCGGGCATCCGCCGGCGCACGGCGGCGATCCGATCGGCGAAGCGCGCCGTCGTATAGCGTCGGCGCATCAGGCCGAGAATCCGGTCCGAACCGCTCTGCAACGGAATATGGAAGTGATGCTGGAATTTAGGCGACGAGGCACAAAAGTCAATGATTTCGTCCGTTAGCAAATTAGGTTCTATCGATGAAATTCGATAGCGTTCAATCCCCTCGACCGCGTCGAGCGCCCGCAGAAGATCGATGAACCGCTCGCCGGTCGTCCGGCCGAAATCGCCGGTATTGACGCCCGTGATGACGATCTCGCACTGACCGGCCTCGGCAATGCGGCGCGCCTCGGCCACCGCCTCGGCGATCGGCAGGTTGCGGCTCGCACCGCGGGCATAGTGGATCGTGCAGTAGGAACAGCAGTAGTCGCATCCGTCCTGCACTTTCAGAAAGGCGCGCGTACGGTCGCCGCCGGAGAAGGCGGCGAAGAAGCGCGTCAACTCGTCGGTCGTGCAGGAAGTGACGATCTGCCGCCCCTTGGCTCCCAGCTCGACCACCCGTCGATATAAATCTCCCTTATCGTTGTTGCTCAACACGATGTCCACCCCGTCGATCGCCGCGATCTCCTGCGGTTTGAGCTGGGCGTAACATCCCGTCACGGCAATGATCGCTTCGGGATTGCGCCGATGCAGCCTGCGGATCAGGTTGCGGCATTTCTTGTCGGCGTGTTCGGTCACCGAACAGCTGTTGATTACGCAGATATCGGCTTCGGCCGTCGGGGCCACGCGCTCGAAGCCCCCTTCGGCAAACTGCCGGGCGAGCGTGGAACTCTCCGAGAAGTTGAGCTTGCAGCCCAACGTATGAAAACTGACGCGTCGTCTCAGCATCTTTACAATTCGTTTTTCCTGCCGGCGAAATTACAAAAAAGCGTGCGAAAGTCGAATAAAAACCGTAAATTTGCGTTCGTTTATCGGCAATTATGGATTTTTTCTACGATATCGCCCGCTACGCCTATCTGCACAACGCGCTCGCGGCCTGCATCCTTTCGGGCATCGCCTGCGGGATCATGGGCACCTACGTCGTCTGTCGCCGCACGGTCTTTCTGGCGGGCGGCATCACCCATGCGTCGTTCGGCGGGCTGGGCATCGCCTTCTATCTGGGACTGAATCCCATTGCCGGAGCGCTCGTCTTCGCCGTTCTCTCGGCACTCGGCATCGAATGGGCGGGCAACCGCGGCCGCATCCGCGAGGATTCGGCCATCGGCATCATCTGGTCGGTCGGCATGGCGCTCGGCGTACTCTTCATGAGCCTGCGTCCGGGCTACACGTCGGGCGATCTGGCCGGATACCTCTTCGGCAGCATCGTGACGGTCTCGGGCGCCGACGTCGCGGCGCTGGCCGTGCTCACGGCGCTCGTCGTCGCCGGCGCCGCGCTGTGGCTGCGTCCGGTGATGTACGTCGCCTTCGACCGCGAATTCGCCCGCAGCCAGGGCATCGCCACACAAACCGTCTCCTATCTCATGGCGGCCCTCACGGCCGTCACCATCGTGCTGGCCATCCGCGTCATGGGCATCGTGCTGCTCATCTCGCTGATGACCGTCCCCGCCGTGACGATGAACACGCTCTCGAAATCCTTCCGCACGATCGCCTTCGGCTCCGCCGTGCTCGGCGCACTGGGCGGAGTGGCCGGCCTGGCGGTCAGCTACCAGTGGGAACTGCCCTCGGGCGTGGCCATAATATTTGTCCTCACCGCGTCGCTTATTGTGGCAAAACTATTATCTTTGCGACACGAAAGCGCCAAAACCCGCCGCGGATGAAAACGATTCACAAGCTCGTATTGAAGTCGTATCTGGGACCGATGTTCCTGACCTTCTTCATCGTGATGTTCGTCCTGATGATGAATTTCATCTGGCGGTATATCGACGAGCTGGTGGGCAAGGGGCTCGACGCCGGCGTCATCATCGAACTGATGAGCTACGCCATGGCCAACATGATTCCCATGGGCCTGCCGCTGGCGATGCTGCTGGCGGCGATCATGACGCTGGGCAACCTGGGCGAAAACTACGAATTGCTGGCGATGAAGTCGGCGGGCATGTCGCTGCCGAAAATACTCAAACCGCTCATCATCGTGGTGGGCATCATCGCCATCGGCAGTTTCTTCGTGGTGAACAATCTGGTTCCCTATGCCAACAAGAAGATGCTCAGCATCCTCTACGACATCCGCCAGCAGAAACAGGTCATCGAATTCCAGGACGGGCTCTTCTTCAACGGCATCGAGGACATGAGCATCCGCGTCGGCAAACAGGACCCCAAGACCCACCTGCTGCGCGACGTGCTGATCTACGACAACCGCAACATCAACGGCAACATGACCACCACGGTGGCCGACTCAGGCTACATCCGCCTGTCGGACGACAAGAAATATCTGCTCGTCACGCTCTTCAACGGCGAGACCTACGAGCAGACGCGCAACTACCAGTGGTACAGCAAAAGCGCGCTGCGCCATCACATCTTCGAGAAGCAGGACGGCGTCATCCCCATGGAGGGTTTCGGTTTCGAACGCTCGGACGCCAACTTCTCGAACCAGAGCACGACCAAGAACATCGCCCAGCTCGACCGGGCGATCGACTCGCTGGAGCTGACGGTCAATTCGGCCACCACACGCTCCTACGAACCGCTGCTCAGGGAGCAGATCTTCGCCAACGACAACCAGGTGCTGCCCCTGCCCGACAGCGCACGCATCGACAAAAGCGGATTCCGCGACGCCCTCATCGCCGACTCCATCGCACGGCTCGGCCTGCGCGACCGGGACAAGGTGTGGGGCATCGCACGCGCCAACGCCAAGAACTCGCGCGGCCTCTTCTCTTTCGACGAATCGACGGCCAAGGAGGCGCTCAACCAGCTCTACCGCAGCAAGATCGAGTGGCACCGCAAGATTTCGCTTCCGATCTCGATCATGATCTTCTTCCTGATCGGCGCACCGCTGGGCGCCATTATCCGCAAGGGTGGCCTAGGAACGCCGATCGTCATCTCGGTGATCTTCTTCGTCATCTACTACATCATCAGCATCTCGGGCGAAAAGGCTGCGCGCGAAGGCAACTGGGAAGCCTTCTACGGCATGTGGCTCTCGTCGTTCATCCTCGCCCCGATCGCCGTCTACCTCACCTACAAGGCGACCAACGACTCGGTGCTGCTTGACGTCGACTGGTACACCGGACGTATCAAATACTACAAGGAGAAGTGGGGGATCCATACTCCGAAATGGATGTCGGCGCTCGCCGGCAGGTTCAAACGCAAACCCGAAGAGAATAAATAAAATACGAGTGCAAATTATGGCTAAGAACGCTATTTTCAATACGGTCGAAGAGGCTATCGAGGATTTCCGCGAGGGCCGGATCGTGATCGTCGTCGACGACGAAGACCGCGAAAACGAGGGCGATTTCATCGTCGCCGCCGAGAAAATCACCCCCGAAATCGTCAATTTCATGCTCTCCAACGGCCGCGGCGTGCTCTGCGCACCGCTTTCGGAGTCGCGCTGCGAGGAGTTGGAACTGAACATGATGGAGGAGAACAACACTTCGCTGCTGGGGACTCCCTTCACCGTGACGGTCGATCTGCTGGGGCAGGGTTGCACCACCGGCGTCTCGATCCACGACCGCGCCGCCACGATCCGTGCGCTGGCCGATCCCGCCACCCGTCCGTCGGATCTGGGGCGTCCGGGCCATGTCAATCCGCTGCGTGCCCGCGAGAAGGGGGTGCTGCGCCGGCCGGGACATACCGAAGCGGCCGTCGATCTGGCCCGTCTGGCCGGATTGCAGCCCTGCGGCGCTCTGATCGAGATCATGAACGAGGACGGCTCGATGGCCCGCCTGCCGCAGTTGCTCGAAGTGGCGAAGAAATTCGACCTGAAAATCGTCTCCATCGCCGATCTGATCGCCTACCGTCTGCGCGAAGAGTCGATCATCGAACGGGGCGTGACGGTCGACATGCCCACCAAGTGGGGGATGTTCCGCCTCACGCCGTTCCGCCAGAAGAGCAACGGGCTGGAGCACGTCGCCCTGACCAAGGGCGAGTGGACGGAAGAGGAGCCCGTGCTGATCCGTATGCACTCGTCGTGCGTCACGGGCGACATCTTCGGCTCCTACCGCTGCGACTGCGGCGAACAGCTCCACGAAGCCATGAGCATGATCGAGCGCGAAGGCAAAGGCGCGATCGTCTACCTCAACCAGGAGGGGCGCGGCATCGGCCTGTGCAACAAGATCAAAGCCTACCAGTTGCAGGACGAGGGGCTCGACACGGCCGAAGCCAACCTGCGGCTGGGATTCCGCGTCGACGAACGCGATTACGGCGTCGGGGCCAGCATCATCCGCGAGCTGGGGATCAAACACATGCGCCTGATGACCAACAACCCGCTCAAACGCGCCGGACTGGAAGGCTACGGGCTGCACATCGACGAGATCGTGCCGATCGTCATCGCGCCCAACAAGTACAACGAGCACTACCTCGAAACCAAGGAGGTGCGCATGGGGCATACGCTCGGCCTGTTCAAAAAGAAGTAAGCCGATGCGCCTGCACCACCTCGCACTCTGGAGCCGGAGGATCGAACTCCTGCGGGATTTCTACACGACCTATTTCGACGGCCGTGCGGGCGAAAAGTACGAAAACCCCGCCAAGGGTTTCGAGTCCTATTTCGTCACCTTCGCCGACGGCGTATCTCTGGAACTGATGCGCCGCACCGACGTCACGGCGCCCGACGCCGCACAGCATCTGGGGCTTGCGCACTTCGCCTTCGGTTGCGAGAGCCGCGCCGAGGTCGACCGGCTCACCGAACGGCTGCGCGCCGACGGTCATCCCGTGCTGAGCGAACCCCGCACCACGGGCGACGGCTACTATGAAAGTGCGGTCGGCGACCCCGACGGCAACCTTGTCGAACTCGTATACAAAGCATGACATGATGAATCCGAAAACGCTGCGCATCGTCTTCATGGGTACGCCCGAATTCGCCGTCCCGTCGCTCCGGCGGCTCGTCGCCGAAGGGTACAACGTCGTCGGGGCGGTCACCGTCCCCGACAAACCGGCCGGCCGCGGCCGGCACCTGCGCGAAAGCGACGTGAAGATCGCCGCCCGCGAACTGGGAGTGCCCGTATTGCAGCCCGAAAAGTTCCGCGATCCGGCATTTCTGGATGCCTTGCAGGCGTTGCAGCCCGATCTGGGAATCGTCATCGCCTTCAAGATGCTGCCCGAAGTCGTCTGGGCGATGCCCCGTCTGGGAACCTTCAACCTGCACGCCTCGCTGCTTCCCGAATACCGGGGGGCGGCCCCGATCAACTGGGCCATCATCAACGGCGAACGCGAAACGGGTATCACGACGTTCCTGCTCAACCACGAAATCGACAAGGGGGCGATCCTCGCGCAGGAGCGTGTCGCCATCGCGCCGGAGGACAACGTGGGAACGCTCTACGAACGGCTGATGCTGCTCGGCGCCGAACTGGTCACCGCGACCGTCGACCGCATCGCAGCGGGGGACTGTACTCCTGCGGAGCAGATGCACTTCGACGAAAGCCGCCTGCACCCCGCACCGAAGATCTTCAAGGAGGACTGCCGCATCGACTGGCGGCAGCCGGGCGAGCGCATCGTGAACCTCGTGCGGGGACTGTCGCCCTATCCGGCCGCATGGACGCCGATATTCAAGAAGGGGGAGCCGAGCGATACGGCCAAAATCTTCGCCGTGCATTTCGAACCGGGCGGGGTAGTGCAGCGGCCCGGCACCGTCGAGACCGACAAGCGCACCTACCTCGCGGTCGCCTGCGCCGACGGCCGCATCGTCGTCGACGAATTGCAGATCGCCGGCAAACGCCGGATGTCGGCGCGCGACCTGCTGCCGGGTATGCGCGACCTCGCGGATTACTCCTTCGGGGAGGAGGCAGCCGAAGCCTGACGCCAGCGGCGGTAACGGTCTACGGGCCATACCGCCGCAATACCGACCACGGCACCGACCGTCGCCTCCGAGAAGCGCAGCAGTCCGTTGGCCAATGGCGACAGGTCGGGGGAACGTTCCGAGACGATCAGCACGATGATAAGCGTGATCGTAGCCATTTTGCCGTTGTCCGGCACCTTGAACATCATGCAAATCACCTCTTCCAATACGACGGCGACGACCATTCCTGCCGGCGAAAAGCGGAAATTCACCAGATAGACATAGGCCACGACCGCACCGATGAAGGTGCCCAGCACCCGCAGCCACCCCTGCTGAACGGCGTGGCGGATATCGGGTTGCTGTTGCACGACGATCGCCGAGACACAGGCCAGCATCGCCCCCGTCAGGCTCGACGCTTCATGGAAATGCGACGTAATCGCAAAACCGAGCAGGTAGGCGAGCGTGACGGCGACGGCTTTCGCAATCACTTCGAGCGGCTGCACGCGGCGCAGTATCTCCCACGGTGTAATCATCTCTCCCGTCCCCACGGCAAGAAACGCACCGGAAAACTCCTGTCCGTCCCGAAATCCGCTCCGAATCCCGAAAAACCGCCGCTCACCGTGTCCGGTACCGAATGCCGATCGCTGAAAAAACTGCCGAAAACGAACCTTTTCATTAAGCCGAGCGCAGAGACCAACGCAGTTCGGGTCATGTCCGCCCTCGCGGATTGCACCGTCGGAACTGACGTCAACCGACGACAAACACTGAAAATCCCTGTCGCAGTCCGACAGCCGCCACCAGAAGATATTACCGAAAAAGCCGCGCCTGCTCAGAAATTGAGCAGGCGCGGCTTAACTTATCGCCTGAAATCTTTGTAAATGGTACAATATCTCGGATTCAAACTATCGTAAGCAACGATACAGGAATCCCCCGCCCGAGGCGGTTTCATGGAAAAAGTTTCACTCCGAGGTCGATAACGAACTCCCCTTCTATAAATTTTTCCATCATGTTTGAATATTAATGTCACATGGGGACCGCCTCGTCCTCTTACTATTTTCTCAATATAGGCAGTGGTATATTTTGCATGTTCTCGAAGAGATCGGTCAATATCTGGACCTTTGATACAATAAACCCATATGACAAATATAATAGCAGCACATCCCAGTACTATCGCCAACTTATTCACTATTTTAGCTTGAATTCGCTCATATTCTTTTTTCTCCGATTCAGTCATTTTCATAGTCGCAGTTTGTTATACCATCGAACCATTATATGCAGGGAAGTTACGAAAACTCCGCAATATTTCCAAACCGCTCAGGATATTCGTCGTCAATATCGTAACGGCCTCCCAACCTCCGAAGCATCGTAAAAAGACGAACGCAGCAAGCCCGTCGGCTTGCTGCGTTTCGTCTTTTTTTGACAGGGGAGGGCTTACTCCTCGACCGGCTCGAACTGGTCTTTGCCGACACCGCACAAAGGGCACACCCAATCTTCGGGAATATCCTCGAACGCCGTTCCTGCGGCAATACCTCCGTCCGGGTCACCCACGGCAGGATCGTAAATCCATTCGCAGACCGTGCAACGATACTTTTTCATACGCTTATTCTTTTGAATTCGATTTGTTTCGAACAAATGTAACATCATTTTTCGGAAAAACCAAATCGGAAATCCCGATACCGCCATCAGCAGAAACAATCGCCGTACCAAACCGCCCAAACAGGAGGCCTCTTTCCGCCGATGAGGCGCGCCCCTTCACGACGACCGCCCGTTCCCCGCACTCCCGCACACCGACGCTCCGAAAGTCCGCTTCCGCCATCGTCCCCGGACAATCGCCGTCCGCTGTCCGAGCGACCGCATCCGTCCGATATAACCCGCATACTATTCATCGGCGAAATAGCGGACAAAAGGCTATCGAAAATATTCGTCGAAATATTTCCCCCCCCCGAAAAAATTTTCCTACATTTGTCCGCCCTCTCTCCGACAACGTACGAACCAAGAAGACCCGAACCATGCACAGATTCCGCCTCATCCTACTGCCTCTATGCCTCTTTGCGACGGCAACGGCAATCGGTCAGACCGTCACCGGCCGCATCGTCGACGAGCGGCAGCAACCCGTCGCAGGGGTCGCGGTCGTCATGCAGACGCCCGACTCGGTCTATGTCGACGCCGTGGCGAGCGACCTCGAAGGGCGGTTCGCCATCGCATCCGGCGTCCGTCCCTACCGACTGCTGTTCCAGCATCTCAGCTACGACCCGCTGACGGTGGAGCGTTCGGGCGACGACGCCGGCACCGTTACGCTGACCGAAGCGACGAACCTCGTGGACGAAGTGGTCGTCCGGGGCGAACGCCCGCTGGTGAAAGTCGAGCAGGGGCGCCTGAGCTACGACCTCCAAGTCGCCGTACAGGGCAAAATCGCCGCCAACGCCTACGAAGCCCTCACCAAACTACCCGGCGTGAGCGAACGCGACGGGGCGCTCACGCTCGCCGGCGCCGCCGGTGTGACGGTCATCCTCAACGGAAAACCCTCGACGATGACGGCCGAACAGCTCGCCGCACTGCTCAAATCGACCCCGGTCGAGCAGGTGGAGAAGGTCGAGGTGCTCTACGCCGCACCGCCGCAGTACCACATTCGCGGCGCGGCGATCAACGTCGTGCTTCGCCGCCGTTTCGGCCGCTCGTTCTCCGGCCAGGTCAACGGCACCTACGAGGGCGGCTACTACCACTCGTGGGGAACGGGAGCGAGCGCCGTCTATTCGACGCCGACACTCTCGGTCGACGCGCTCTACCGCGTCGGCGAAGCCCGTTCGATGCGCAAACTGCCGCTGACCTCGCAGCACACGGTCGGCAGCGACACGTTCGACATCCGGCAGGAGCAGCGCCTTGCCGACGACAACCTCACGCACAACCTCCGCACGGGGCTTTCGTGGAAAACCTCCGAAAAAAGCCATATCGACCTGGCCTACACCGCATCGTTCACCCCGTCGGGCAAAGGCGACATCTCGGCCACGGGCAACTACGTCGCAAGCGACTCGCATATCCGCGACGACGCGGCGATGCACAACCTCGCGCTCTCCGCCTCCACGGGTTTCGGAATGCAGATCGGGGCCGACTACACGCATTACAACACCACCAGCCGGCAGGAGATGTCGCTCCTGCCGGCCGACGGCGCACCTTCGTCGTTCCGCACCGACGCCGGACAGTGCATCGACCGCCTCTCGCTCTCGCTCGACCAGAGCCACGACCTCGGCCGGCAGTGGACACTCGACTACGGCGCCCGCTTCGTCTATGTCCGCGACAACGACTACCAGTATTATACGTCGGAAGAGGCGATGAGCGACCGCGACACCGACCTGCGGCTCGACGAATACACCTACGACCTTTATGCGGGTACGAGCCGGAACTTCGCATCGGGCGTCTCGTTTTCGGCCTCGCTCACAGGCGAATACTATCGCCGCAACGGCTACGACCGCTGGGCGTTCTTCCCGCAGGCCTCGCTGAGCTGGATGGCGTCGGCCGACCATATCCTGCAAGCGGAGTTCTCCTCGGACAAAAGCTATCCTTCGTTCTGGGACATGTCGGGCGCCGTCACCTACCTCGACGGCTATGCCGAGGTTCACGGTACGCCCGGCCTGCGTCCCTCGTCCAATTACGGTCTCACGCTGACCTACGTCCTCAAACAGAAATACATTTTCCAGCTCTTCGGCAACCACCGCGTCGACGCCTTCACCCAGTCGGCCTATCTCTCTCCCGACCGTCCGGCGCTCATCTACCAGACGTTGAACTGGGACTATATGTCCTCCTTCGGGGCGCTGGCCGTCGTGCCGCTGCGTATCGGCGAACGGTTCACGTCGCGCATCACGCTTTCCGGATTCGATTACCTGCTGCGCAACCGCGATTTCTACGGCATGGACTACAAACGTTCGAAATGGGTGGGATACGCCGCTCTGGACAATACGCTGCGCCTCTCGCGCAAACCCGATCTGGCGTTCGAGTTCGGAGGGTACTATCAGTCCGAAGCGATCCAGTGTACCTACGACATCGGCGCTTCGTGGCGCCTCGACGCAGGGGTGAAGTGGACGTTCGCCGCCGGCAAGGCCGAGCTGAGCGTCAAGGGCAACGACCTGTTCGACAGCATGACGCCCGTCTCGAAGGTCGATTTCGGCGAACAGCGTCTGCACATGGGCAACGACTTCCACACGCGCAACGTGACGGTCAACTTCGTCTACCGTTTCGGCGGCTACAAGGACAGGGAACGCAAGAAGGTCGACACCTCGCGATTCGGGCACTGAACTTCGGCGGACGGCTGCGGACTGCCGTTTCCGGCCACGGCCGAAGAACGCACCACGACAAAGTAACGATTGCAAACATCCTCCGCCAAAACGACGTCCGGCCGCTCCTTATCGGAGCGGCCGGACGCATTCCATAGAGGGTTCGTCAGCGTACCTGCCGGATGATTTCGGCACCGTGGCGGATCGCCTTCTCGTTCTCGGGCAGCATCTTCCATGCCCGCTCGGGCAGCGACTTTTTCAGGCCGAGCGCCACGTTTTCGAGCGTCACCACGGGACATACTTTCAGGTATCCGCCCAGAATCATCGTGTTGAACAGCTTCGAATTCCCCAGCTTGGCCGACTCCTCGGCAGCGTTGATCGTATAAATACGGATGTCGGTGCGGGTAGGGTGGTGCGTGATGCCGTTCGTGTCGTAGATCAGCGTACCGCCCGGGCGCACCTTCGCCTCGAACTTGTCCATCGACTGCTGGTTGAGGATAATGGCCGTATCGTACTGGTAGGCGATCGGCGACGAAATCTTCCGATCCGAGAGGATGACCGTCACGTTGGCCGTACCTCCGCGCATCTCCGGCCCGTAGGAGGGCATCCACGTCACCTCGAAATCCTGCATCACGCCGGAGTAAGCGAGAATCTTTCCCATCGAGAGGACGCCCTGTCCTCCGAATCCTGCAATAATTAACGTCTCTTTCATACCCTTGGATCTTACTCGTTAGACTTGATGTCGCCCAACGGATAGTAGGGCAGCATGTTCTGCGCGAGCCACTCGTTGGCCGCCACGGGCGACATCTTCCAGCCGCTGTTGCACGTCGAAACGACCTCCACGAGCGAGAACCCCTTGCCTGCCATGGCCGTCTCGAACGCCTTGCGCAGAGCTCGCTTGCATTTGCGGACGTTGGCCGGCGTGTGGACGCTCTGGCGCGTGATGTAGGCCGTACCGTCGAGGTGCGCCATCATCTCGGCGATCTTGTAGGGGTAGCCGTTCAGCCGCGGGTCGCGGCCGTAGGGCGTCGTCGCGGTTTTCATGCCCAACAGCGTCGTGGGGGCCATCTGCCCGCCCGTCATGCCGTAGATGGCATTGTTGATGTAGACCGCCACCACGTTCTCGCCGCGTGCGGCGGCATGGATCGTCTCGGCCGTACCGATCGCCGAAAGGTCGCCGTCGCCCTGGTAGGTGAAGACCATGTTCTCGGGATGCAGCCGCTTGACGGCCGACGCGATGGCCAGCGCACGGCCGTGCGCCGCCTCGATCCAGTCGATGTCGATATAATTGTATGCGAAAACGGCGCAGCCCACGGGCGAAACGCCGATCGTGCGGTCGGCCATGCCCATCTCCCCGATCACCTCGGCCACCAGCTTGTGCACCGTGCCGTGGCTGCAACCCGGGCAGTAGTGCATCACGTTGTCGGTCAGCAACGGCGACTTGCCGTAGACCAAATTCTCCTGCTTTATTTCAACTTCCGCCATTGTCTTACGCTTTAATCAGTTTCTCTTTCAACGCCGCGAGCACCTCGTCCGGCGAATAGATCATACCGCCCTGACGGCCGTAGTGCTCGACGGGTACGGCGCCGTTCACGGCCAGCCGAACGTCCTCGACCATCTGGCCGGCGTTCAGCTCGACACTCAAGAACCCCTTCACCCGTGCGGCCAGTTCGGCGATCGGACGGGTCGGGAAAGGGTAGAGGGTGATCGGACGCAGCATTCCCAGCCGAATCCCTTCGGCGCGCGCCATTTCGACCGTCGCCGAACAGATGCGGGCCGACGAGCCGAAGGCCACGATCACGTAGTCGGCATCGTCGCACGCAAGGGCTTCGTACCGCACCTCGTTCTCCTCCATGGCCTTGTACTTGTCCTGCAAGCGCAGGTTGATCTTCTCCATCGCTTCGGACTGCAATTCGAGCGACGTGACGACGTTGCGCGGACGGTCGGCGGGCTTGCCGTAGGTCGCCCAGTCGCGGCACTCGGCGGCGATCTCCTCGTTCGTCTTGCGCGGGCGCTGGGGTGCGAGCACCACCTTCTCCATCATCTGACCGATCGCCCCGTCGGCCAGAATCATCGCCGGATTACGGTACTTGAAAGCCAGATCGAAACCCAGCGCCACGAAATCGTGCATCTCCTGCACCGACGCGGGCGCCAGCACGATCAACCGGTAGTCGCCGTGGCCGCCGCCCTTGCAGGCCTGGAAATAGTCGCCCTGCGAGGGCTGGATCGTACCCAGACCGGGGCCGCCGCGCTGACAGTTGACGATCAGGCACGGCAGTTCGGCGCCCGCGATGTAGCTCAGCCCTTCGGCCATGAGCGAGATGCCGGGCGACGACGACGAGGTCATCACCCGCTTGCCGGTGGCCGCACCGCCGTAGACCATGTTGATCGACGAGATTTCGCTCTCGGCCTGCAAGACGACCATGCCCGTCGTCTCCCACGGTTTGAGTTCCATCAGGGTCTCCATCACCTCCGACTGGGGCGTGATCGGGTAACCGAAATAAGCGTCGCAACCGTAGCGAATCGCCGCATGGGCGATCACCTCGTTGCCTTTCATCAGTTTTATCTCTTTCTCTGCCATGTCTATTCGAATTTTTGCCGGTATACCGTAATACAACTGTCCGGACAGATGATCGCACACGAAGCGCAGCCCGTACAGGCGTCGGGGTGCGCCATCATGCACATGCGATACCCCTTGTTGTTGACTTCGACCGAAAGGGCCAGCACGTCGCACGGACACGATGCCACGCAGACGCCGCAACCCTTACAGCGTTCTTTATCAACGACAATCGTTCCTTTTATCTTTGCCATAATGCCGTTTTGAGTTAAGTTTCTTACAAATGTAGCAAAAAATCGCCCTCTTTGTTCCGATTCTCCGAAAAAATCGCGTCCTGCCCGTCGAACGGCAACCGCCCCGCATCCGCCGGAAGAGGCGGAGGGCAGCAACGGATATTCCGCAAAAAATACTATCTTTGCAATCGTTTTCAGCGACATAGGAAGCCATGAATCCGACACCATACCGACATGCGGCAGACCGGATCGTCTCCCGAATCGCCGTTCCCGTCCTGCGGGAACCGGTCTTCTTTTGCTTCATGCTGCTGACCTTCGTATGGCCCCAGCTGACGAGCGACCTGTTCCGCATCGAAGCGACGCATTGGGAGATACTCGGACTCTACATCGCCTATGCCTATGCGGCGACGCTGCCGCTCGGCATACTCGGCGGCAAAGCCCGCCGCTGGTACAAAACGGCAGCCTACACGCTCGCCTATGCCGTTTCGATGGCCGAATGCTTTCTGCTCGTCTTCTTCCGTACCTTCATCACGCCGTCGCTCATGAGCATCGCCACGGATACCGATCCGGCCGAAAGCGCCGAATTCATCGGGTGCTACCTCTTCACCGGACGCTTCGCACTCTTCCTCGCGGCTTGGAGCCTCGTCGCAGGCATCAACCTCCTGCTGGAAAAGGTTTCGCAGGCCCGGCGCACCGCACCGATGCCCCATGCCGGCCTGCGCACCTGCCTGCTGACGACCGTACTGGCGGGGGGGGGAATTTTCGGACTGACATCCAACGCCTCCGCCTTCGAATCGGCCTGGCGGCTCTCCCGCATACACGACCGGCATGAGCTGCACGAATTGTTACGCGAAGACCCTGAACTCTGTCTCGAACGCCGTTCGGCACCCGAACGCCTGTTTTTCAGTCTGCGGATGCAGGCCTTCGACCGAAACGCGATCGGGAGCCTGCATGAAGCGATGGAGTCGATTGCGATCGACTCCTGCACGTTCCGCTCTCCGGAAATCGTCCTTATCCTCGGCGAATCCTACAACAAACACCATGCAGCATTGTACGGATACCCGCTGCCGACGACGCCCCGACTGTCGCAGGAAGAGGCGGCGGGCCGTCTCTATCCCTTCACCGACGTGGTATCGCCGGCCAATTTCACGGTGAAAGCCATGCATCTGCTCTTCTCCTTCGCCAGCCAGGACCGGCAAACGGCGTGGTGCGACACACCGCTATTCCCCGCTCTTTTCCGGCGTGCGGGTTACGATACGCTGATGTTCGACAACCAGACGACCTTCACGCTCGAAAACGACGACGTGTGGGATCAGGAGATCCGCCATTTCCTCTACCATCCCCGGCTCTCCCCGCAGCTCTTCACGCATTGCAACGCCGACAAATACCCGTTCGACGAAGGACTGCTCGCCGATTTCGACCGACAAGACCTTCGCTTCCGCAATCCGCACCGGCTCACGATCTTCCACCTGATGGGCCAACACGTGGCCTACCGCAACCGCTTCCCCGCCGAAGCGGGTTATTTCACGGCCGACAGCATCCCCGAATATTCGACCTCGGGGCTGCGGCGAAGCCGCGACGAACGCCGCATTGTCGCCGACTACGACAACGCCGTCCGCTACAACGACCGTGTCGTGGGAGAGATCCTCGACCGTTGCCGCACACGCGACGCCGTGGTCGTCTACCTCTCCGACCACGGCGAGGAGGTGTTCGATTACGCCCACCGCAACGGACGCATCCACGATGCGACGCTCTCGCCCGACTGCTGCCGTCACCAATACGAGATTCCCTTCATGATCTGGATGTCGGACCGCTATCGGGCCGCACGTCCAGAACTCGCGGCGGCGATCGCCCGTGCGGTCGACCGGCCCTACATGACCGACGACCTGCCGCACCTGCTGCTCGATCTGGCCGGCCTCTCCTGCCGTTGGTTCGACCCGACGCGCAGCGTCGTCAACGACCGTTTCGATGCCTCGCGCCCCCGATTGCTGCGCGACGACAAGGTGGACTACGACCTCATCATGCGGCAGGCGAAGGGCAGTGCGGAAACGAACAAGGGTGCCTGATACACTCTCAGACACCCTTGTCTATCTCCTTGCGGAACCGGCGGATCGCCCGCCGGCGCTCTATTTTCCCTCCTCGAAGGAATGGATCACCACGCCCGAACGCAGTTTGGGTTCGAACCACGTCGTCTTGGGCGGCATGATGTTGCCCGTATCGGCGATGTCGATCAGCTGTTTCATCGAAACGGGGTAGAGTGCGAAGGCGACCTTCATCTCGCCGCTGTCCACACGCCGCCGCAACTCGCCCAATCCGCGGATACCGCCCACGAAATCGATCCGTTTCGAGGTACGCAGATCCTTTATATCCAACAGCTTGTCCAGCACACGATTCGACAGCACGGTCACGTCGAGCACGCCGATCGGATCGTCGTCATCGTAGGTGCCCTCCCTGGCCGTCAGGCTGTACCACGCGCCGTCGAGATACATCGCGAAATTATGCAGACGGGCAGGGCGGTACACCTCGCCGCCGATCTTCTCCACCTCGAAATCCGTCCGCAGCGCCTCGACGAACTCCGCGGGCGTCATGCCGTTCAGATCGCGGACCACGCGGTTGTAGTCGATGATGCGCAGCTGGCTCGCAGGAAAGGTCACGGCCAGAAAGAAGCAATACTCCTCGTCGCCCCGATGGTTCGGATTGCGGAGCATACACTCTTCGCCCACACGCGCCGCAGCCGCCGTACGGTGGTGGCCGTCGGCGACGTACAATGCCGGTATATCCTTGAAAATCTCCGTAATGCGGTCGTTCACCTTCCGGTCGCGGATAACCCACAACCGGTGGCCGAAACCGTCCTCGGTCGTAAAGTCGTAGTCGGGCGCAGCACCCTTCACCACGCCCTCGACCAGCGCGTCGATCTCGGCGTTGTCGGGATAGGCGAAGAAGACCGGTTCGATGTTGGCCCGCTGGCAGCGCACGTGCTTCATGCGATCCTCCTCCTTGTCGGGACGTGTCAGTTCGTGCTTCTTGATCGCACCGCTCCGATAATCCTCGAAATGGCAGCACATCGCCAGTCCGTACTGCGTCCGTCCGTCCATGGTCTGCGCATAGACGTAATAGTGTTCTTCCTCGTCCTGTTGCAGCCAGCCCCGTTCGCGCCACAGACGGAAATTCTCGACCGCACGGTCGTAGACCTCCTCGGCATGTTCATCGGCGATCGGATCGAAATCGATCTCGGGTTTGATGATGTGCAGCAGCGAACGTTCGCTCGCTTCGGCTTTGGCCTCCGCCGAGTTGAGCACGTCGTAAGGCCGCGAAGCGACCTCGGCAGCATGTTCCTTCGGCGGGCGGATTCCCCGGAAAGGTTTGATTCTTACCATAGCGTACAAGATTAAAAGACGGGGCGAAAGACGACCCGCAGGCCGCGTTCCGCCCCGTCGTGAATCGAATTACCTGTTGACCTGGAAACGGGTGTCGCCCGTCTTGAAGAAATCGACGATCTGCCGCGCCGCAGCCAGTCCGGCGTTGATATTGGCCTCGGCCGTCTCGGCACCCATCTTCTTGGCCGTGGCGAAGAAGCGCTTGCCGAACTTCCCGGCCATCTCGGCCTGCGCATCGGGGGCGATGTCGGTGATGTATTTCAGATCCTCCCGCTCGGTCATCGCACGCACCACGCCGGCTTCGTCGATCACCTCCTTGCGGGCCGTATTGACCAGCGTCGCGCCCTTGGGCATCGACATCAGCAGCTCGTACCCGATCGAACCGCGCGTCTGGGCTGTCGCCGGAATATGCAGCGACAGAAAGTCGGCCGCCTCGTAAAGCTCCCCGACCGAAGCGGCGCGCTTCACGCCGTCGGCCTCGAACAATGCGTCGTCCGTCACGAACGGATCGTAGGCGATGACGTTCATCCCCATCGCCTTGCCCTTGCGGCCGACGAGCTTGCCGACGTTGCCGTAGGCATGGATGCCCAGCGTCTTGCCCTGAATCTCCGATCCCGTGCCGGGCGTAAAACCGTTGCGCGCCATGAAGATCATCATCGCAAGGGCCAGTTCGGCCACCGCATTGGAGTTCTGCCCGGGGGTGTTCATCACCACGATCCCGCGGGCCGAAGCGGCTTCCAGGTCGACGTTGTCGTAACCGGCGCCGGCACGCACCACGATTTTGAGATTCTTCGCGGCGGCGATCACTTCGGCCGTCACCTTGTCGCTGCGAACGATCAGGGCGTCGACATCGGCCACGGCGGAGAGCAGCTCCGCCCGATCGGCGTATTTTTCCAGCAGGGCCAATTCGTACCCCGCCTCTTCCACAATGCCGCGAATGCCCTCCACCGCCTTTTTAGCGAACGGCTTCTCGGTTGCAACCAATACTTTCATATCTTTGAGTAATGACGTGAAATAAATTCGTTTCTCTTTTTTCGCCTCGTATGTGTAGGGAACGATCGTCGGACACATGGCCTATTTGCCGTGTTTGCGGGCGAACTCCTGCATGCAGGCCACCAGCGCCTCGACGCTCTCCTTCGGAAGGGCGTTGTAGCACGAAGCGCGGAAACCGCCCACCAGACGGTGTCCCTTGATGCCCACCATGCCCTGCGACTTGGCGAACTCCAGGAACTCGGGCGCCAGCTCCTCGTAGCCGTCGGCCATGACGAAGCAGATGTTCATCAGCGAACGGTCCTCCTCGGTCGCCGTACCCACGAAGAGGGGGTTGCGGTCGATCTCGTCGTAGAGCAGCGCCGCCTTCTCCTGGTTGCGGCGGTAGATTTCGGGCACGCCGCCGATCGATTTGAGCCAGTTGAGCGTCTCGGTCAGCGCGTAGATGGCGAACACGGGCGGCGTGTTGAACATCGAGTTGTTGGTCACGTGCGTGCGGTAGTCGACCATCGTGGGCAGATCGCGCTGAATCCGGTCGAGCATATCCTCGCGGATAATGGCGAACGTGACGCCCGCCGGAGCGAGATTCTTCTGCGCGCCGCCGTAGATCATGGCGTACTTGCTCACGTCGCGCGGACGGCTCAGGATGTCGGAACTCATGTCGGCGATCACGGGCACCGGCGAATCGAGGTCGGCCGTATACTCCGTACCGTAGATCGTGTTGTTGGTCGTGATGTGCAGGTAGTCCAGATCGGCGGGGATGTCGAAGCCTTTGGGGATGTAGGTGAAATTCCGGTCCTCGGACGAGGCGACGACTTCGGTCTGGCCGTAACGCTTGGCCTCCTTGATCGCCTTCTTCGCCCAGACGCCGGTATTGACGTATCCCGCCTTGGTGTTGAGGAAATTGGCGGGCACCTCGAAGAAGTGGGTGCTGGCGCCGCCGCCGATGAAGATGATCTTGTAGTTATCGGGAATATCGAGCAATTCGCGCAGCAGCGAATCCGCCTGAGCCATCACCTCGTCGAACTCCTTCGAGCGGTGTGAAATCGAGAGAATCGACAACCCCGTCCCGTTGAAATCGAGGATCGCCCGGGCCGTCTTCTCATAAACGACTTCAGGCAGGATCGAAGGTCCTGCGTTAAAATTGTGCTTTTTCATAGTCTGATGATTTAGATAACTGTTACTCCGATAACACAAAGGTAAGCAAAAAATGAGAATCCGCAACCACGACGGCCCAAATATTTTCAGATAATTCGCCGGCAGCCATTTTTCGGACGGAATCCTTCCCCGTTTCGCATTTGTTTACTATTTTTGCAAAAATTTACCTCGACCAATGATCAGATCCATGACCGGTTTCGGCAAGGCCGAAAGGCTCGCCCCGAATAAGAAATTCAGCGTCGAAATCCGCTCGCTCAACTCCAAACAGCTCGACCTGAGCATCAAAATGCCCTCGGCGTACCGTTCGCTCGAACCCGAAATCCGCACGCTGGCGACAAAGGCGTTGCAGCGCGGCAAGGTCGAAATTTTCGTCACGGCCGAGAGTACGGCCGTCGAGACTTCGGCCCATATAAATAAGGAGCAGTTCCGCGCCTACGTCCGCCAGTTGAGCGATGCGCTCACCTATGCAGGTATGGAGGCCTCGTTCGACGCCATGATGCAGTCGGTGCTGCGAATGCCCGACGTGGTTTCGACACCCAATGAAACGATATCCGAAGAGGAGCACGCCGCGCTGCTGGCGGCGGCGGGGGAGGCCGTCGCCAGGCTCGACGACTTCCGCTTGCAGGAGGGCGCCACGCTGATCGCCGACCTGCTGCGGCGCGTGGACAAAATCGAAGGCTACAAGGAGGAGGTAGTCCCTTACGAAAAGGCGCGCACCGAGACGATCAAGGCCCGCATCCGCGAGAATCTGGCGCAGCTCGACGTCGAGGTCGATTCGAACCGGCTGGAACAGGAGATGATCTTCTATCTCGAAAAGCTCGACATCACCGAGGAGAAGGTACGCCTGCAAAACCACTGCCGCTATTTCCGCGAAGTGGCTGCCGACGAGGAGACGCCCGGGCGCAAACTCGGTTTCATCGCTCAGGAGATGGGGCGCGAAATCAATACGATGGGCTCGAAGGCCAACGAGAGCAACATCCAGATTCTCGTGGTAAAGATGAAGGACGAGCTCGAAAAAATCAAAGAGCAAGTACTCAATATTTTATAACGGTCAACCCGAAGCAGAGCTTAATATCCGGTCTCATGGGAAAACTCATCATCTTTTCGGCTCCGAGCGGTTCGGGCAAGACGACCATCGTGCGCGAGTTGCTCCGACGGATTCCCCAGCTGGAATTCTCGATCTCGGCCACTTCGCGCGCACCGCGCGGTACGGAGCGCGACGGCGTGGACTACTATTTCCTCTCGCCCGACGAATTCCGCCGGGCGGTCGACGAAGAGCGTTTCGTCGAATGGGAGGAGGTCTATGCCGGCACCTGCTACGGCACGCTGCGCAGCGAACTCGACCGCATCTGGGGGAAAGGGCATACCATTCTGTTCGACGTCGACGTGCTGGGAGGGATCAACCTCAAACGCATCTTCGGCGCCGACGCCTGCTCCGTCTTCATCATGCCGCCGTCGATCGAGGAACTGGAACGCCGGCTCGAACTCCGCGGCACCGATGCTCCCGAGGTGATCGCCAAACGGGTCGCCAAAGCGGAGTTCGAACTGACCAAGGCGCCCGAATTCGACCACGTCGTCGTCAACGACGTGCTGGATACGGCCGTGGCGGAGGTCGAACGCATCGTGCGCGACTTTCTCAGCTAAACCGATCGAATCGTGAAACACGTCGTTCTCTATTTCGGTTCGTTCAATCCCGTCCATCGGGGGCATATCGCATTGGCCGAGTGGGTAGCCGAGCATGTCGGCTGCGACGAGGTGGTGCTGGTCGTCTCGCCGAAGAACCCGCTCAAAGCGGACGATTCGCTCGCACCCGAACTGAACCGTTTCGAAATGGCCGAACTGGCCTGCGCCCGCTCGCGTTTCCCCGAACGGATCAAACCCTCGGTCATCGAATTCCTGCTCGAAAAACCCTCCTACACGATCGACACGCTGCGGTACCTCTCGCGGAACTACGGCGGACAAATGCGTTTTTCGGTACTGCTGGGCGCCGACCTCGTCCCGCAGCTCGAACGCTGGCGAGACTACCGCGAGATCCTCGACGGCTATCCGCTGCTGGTCTACCCGCGCAGGGGCTTCGAGACGACGCAATACCTCGACCGGATCACCCTTCTGAACGAAGCGCCGCTGTGCGACTTCTCCTCGACCGAGGTGCGCCGCGCATTGGAGCAGGGCGACGACGCATCGGCGATGCTCACGCCCGAAGTGCTGGCCTACATCCGCGAGAAACGGCTCTGGGACCCCGTCCGCTACGCCGAACGGCTCACCGAACGCATCGGCGAGGAGCCGTGCAACGCCGCGCTGCTCGTCGAACGCGGACGGTGGTACTACCGCCGCCAGGAGTGGGGCAAGGCGCTCAACGATTTCAACCGCGCGCTCGGGATCGATCCCGCACGCGACGAAGCGCGCCAATACGCCGAACAGATCGAGGAAATCCTCGCTTTCCGTTACAAAGACATCTACAACCCGTAACTTACGATATGAACAGATTGAAGATAGCGTTTCTGGCCGGAGGTGACTCTTCGGAACGGGAAATCGCATTGCAGAGCGCAGCCCAGATCGAAGCGGCGCTCGACCCCGGAAAATACGACGTGACGGTGATCGACGTCCGCGGCCGCGACTGGCACTACACGGCCCCCGACGGACGCCGGTGGCAGCTCGACCGCAACGACTTCTCGCTCACGGTCGACGGATGCCGCCGCGAATTCGACTACGCCCTGATTCTCATCCACGGCACGCCGGGCGAGGACGGCAAGTTGCAGGGCTACCTCGACATCATGGGCATTCCCTATTCGTCGTGCTCGATGACCTCGTCGGTCATCACCTTCGACAAGATCTCGACCAAGCGCGCCGTCGCCGTCACGGGCGTGGGGCTGGCGCGCGAACGGTTCATCCGCCGCGGCGACGCCGTCGATCCCGACGCACTCGCGGCCGAACTGGGACTGCCGCTCTTCGTCAAGCCCAACGCCTCGGGCAGCAGCTTCGGCGTGACGCGCGTCGAACGAGCCGGCGAAATTCCCGCCGCCGTCGAACGCGCCTTCGCCGAGAGCGACGAAGTGCTCGTCGAGGAGTGCATCCGCGGCCGCGAAATGGGCTGCGGCGTACTGATCGCCGGCGGCAGGGAATACCTGCTCCCGATCACGGAGATCCGGCCGAAAAAGGAGTTCTTCGATTTCCAGGCCAAATACGAGGCGGGCTATTCGGACGAGATCACGCCGGCCGAGATCGCACCGCAGACCGCGGCCGAACTCCACCGTCTCGCGCTGGCGGCCTACAAGGCCTGCCGTTGCCGGGGCATCGTGCGCGTGGATTTCATCGTCACGCCCGAAGGCCGTCCCTACCTGATCGAGATCAACACCATTCCCGGCATGAGCGCCGGCAGCATCGTACCCAAGCAGGTGCGCGCCGCCGGCATGACGCTGGGCGAACTCTACGACCTCATCATCGCCGACACGTGCGGCCGCAAGCCATGATCGAAATCGACGACAAGATCGTAAGCCTCGACCTGCTGCGCGAGTGCTTCGCCTGCGATCTGGGCCGCTGCAAGGGCATCTGCTGCGTCGAGGGCAACGCCGGCGCACCGCTCGAAATCGAGGAGGTCGCAACGCTCGAAGCCCAGTACGAGACCTACAAGCCCTACATGACCCCCGAGGGCATCGCCGCCGTCGAGCGGCAGGGCTTCATGGTCGTGGACGACGAGGGCGACTACACCACGCCGCTGGTCGGCGACGCCGAGTGCGCCTACTCCTACACCGAAAACGGCGTGACGCTCTGCGCCGTCGAACGGGCCTTCCGCGAAGGACGGTGCTCGTTCCGCAAGCCGATCTCGTGCCACCTCTATCCGATCCGCGTCGTGCGCTTCTCGAACGGTACGCTGGGCCTCAACTATCACCGCTGGGAGGTTTGCCGGCCCGCGGTGGAGTGCGGCCGCCGGCTGGGCATCCCCGTCTACAAGGCCCTTCGGGAGCCGATCGTGCGGCGTTTCGGCGAAGAGTTCTACCGGGCGCTCGAAGCGGCCGAAGAGTTCCTGCGCGAACAGGAGCGATGACCTTAATTTTGATTCAGCGAAACTAAAACACACACTCGATGAAATTGCGTTATCTTTTCACCGCCCTTCTTTTCACCGGCGCGGCCGCGCCCCTGCAAGCCCAAAGCATCGACCACATGCGCAAACTCCTGCAAGAGATCCAGCAGGAGATCGACTGCCTCGAAAAGGAGCAGGCCGAGACGCTCAAACCGCGGAAAGAGCCGCAGCCGGTCGAATCGACCGAATACGTCGACGGGGTGATCGCCGTCGACACGCTCCCTTCGGGCAACGACGCAGTGATGATCGTCCTGTTCAACGACAACACATGGAAATACCTCCGCAACCGCGACTACGTCAAGGACAGCGAAATCTACACCCGCTGCTGGGACACGACCAAACTCTTTCCCTACCGCGACGTGGTGAAGCTCGCCGACCTGCCGCGTTCGGTGGACATCGAGCTGGTCGACTCGCTCAAATGCTACCACTATCCCTACAAGGCCGCCATCCGTTCGAAGTTCGGTATGCGCCGCCGGCGCAAGCATCAGGGCGTAGACCTGCCGCTGAAAACGGGCGACCCGATCTACGCCACCTTCAACGGCAAGGTGCGCATCTCGATCCCGTCGTCCAAATCCGGCGGCTACGGCAACCTGATCGTCATCCGCCACGACAACGGACTGGAAACCTTCTACGGCCACCTCTCGGAGCGGATCGTCCACGCCGACGAATGGGTCGAGGCGGGGCAGATCATCGGCTACGGCGGCAGCACGGGACGCAGCACCGGCCCGCATCTCCACTTCGAGACGCGCTACTGCGGACAGTCGTTCGACCCCGAACGACTGATCGACTTCCAGAGCGGCAACCTGCGGCGCGAAACCTTCCTGCTCAAAAAGAGCTATCTGGACATCCATTCGAGCGCCTCGCAGGACTTCGAAGACGAGGAGGCCGAAGCCAACGACGAAAAGAGAGCCGAGGAGGCCCGCAAAGCGCTCGCTTCGGCGCAATACCACAGGATCCGTTCGGGCGACACGCTGGGCGGCATCGCGGTGCGTTACGGCACGACCGTTTCGCGGCTCTGCCAGCTCAACGGCATTTCGCGCACCACGACGCTGCGCATCGGCCGCTCGCTGCGCGTACGGTAGCCACGGTCCGACGATAAAAGGCGAACGCCTGCTTCCTTATCGGAAGCAGGCGTTCGTTCCTTGGCAATGATACCAAAAGGGAGAACGCTTCGGTTTTTCAAATACTGGAATATTTTTCTCTTGCACGCTGCAAACCAACGACGTATTACAGAATTGCGAACACATCCTTTCGACATCGCTACCTTTTCAGTCTGCATCATTTTTTTTGCAAAAATCATTGAATAGACGGCTGAATTCAATAACTTTGTATTGAAACGATGAAACGTTTTTAAACATTCCGGTTTTCTGTATCATAATTCACAAGATTCACGGAAAAACATCCGACGATTCATTTCAAACCTAAAACCATCACGACATGAAATCCAACGTTCTGATTCTGAAAGCAGTCCTGCTCCTGCTGGGCGGAAACCTCGTTGCGTGCGATGACTCGAAAGAACCCGAAGTCGTCGGCACGCCTCCCGTCGCCGCCTCCGAGGAGGTAACGGCTTTTTTCACGACGCATCTGCCGGAGAGTTCCTACAACTGCTCCGAAGTAAAATTTAACTTCTCCGAAATCGATTTCGGTGAAACGGAATGTTTCCTGATCAACAGCACGGAAGAGTTCGAGGCCGTTGCGCCGCCTTCGGTTGTCCTGCCGGTCATCGACTTCGAAAAATACACGCTCATCATCGGACAACATCTGTTGGGCGACCCCGGATACTCTTTCGAGAAGCAGGCTGTCGATACCGACACCGAATCCGGTAAAATGACCTTAAATCTGGTATACAGTAGAATGGGAGGAGCCTCTCCGACGGTCATAACTACGTTTTACGTTTGGGGACTATACTCCAAACTTCCCGGAAGCGCGATCGACGTTAAGATAACCATCATTTAGATACCGAGAATCATGAAATGACCGCCATGCGACACGGCATCGCTTCTTCACCCCAATCGGCGGAATAAGAGACCAAAAATCGGCAGGATAATCGAATTCGATTATCCTGCCGATGAATATAATTGGATCAGTCCTCTTTCACAAAGGGCGCCGCACTACTCGAAACGGGGTTTCACATAGCCGTCGTCATACGACGTGAAGACCAGCCCGGGCAGGGGAGTCCGCTCCGACCCGTAGACCATCGAATCGATCAGCCGGTACTCCCGCCGGGCGTCGACCGCATAGTAGCGGTCGGCTCCGGCACCCGTGACCCGCACCGTCCAGTCGAACATATTCCCGATGACGGTCAGCGACTCGCTCTCGGGGTTCCAGCCCGGAATCCCCACGCGGACGATCTCGTAGGAGGGTTTCGACAATACATGGAACCCGTTCTCCGTATCGGTCAGGAATCCCAGCGTACGGCGCGACGGGAACTCCGTCACGAAGAGATGCTCGGGCTGCACCCCTTCGGGCAGATCGATCGCACGGACATAGGGACGCCCCTTGACCTGTTTGAGGTGGAACAACTGCCGCGAAGCGTCGAGCAGCAGATAGCCTTCGTCGTACTCCTTGCGCGTCGACGGATTGCCCGCCACCGCAAGCGCCGGAAAGCGGAAGCCCTTGCGGGTCATCGCCTCGGTGAAACGGTCGCTCTTTCCGCGGTCGATGCGATTGGTCGCCATGACGACGAACTCGATACCCGAGGACGTGATGCGGAAGACGTCGTCGGGCATCTCCAGATCGACGCGCCCCGACATCGATTCCAACAGCGGATAGAGCCCCGTACGGGGTTTGTTGATCTCCGCCGGCGTCGAGCGGAACATGAAGTTCTCACTTTGCAGCAGGCGGGGCGTGACGGCCACGCCGCACAGCGAATCGGGAAACCGCTCGTCGTTGAGCAGCTGACGCGCATAGAAGGTCGGCAGGATGCTGTCGAACTCCCGGTCGGTGTAGGTGCGGCCGCCGCGGTCGCGGCGCACGATCCCGTCGCCCACGAAATCAACCACGGCGAAATCGCCGACTACGCAGCTCCACAGCGTGAAGGGCGTCCGTTCGGGTTTGTAGAAGGCGAAATTATAGGCCCACGGCAGCAGCCACAGAAGCAGCACGAACACGGTGAAGCCGAAAAATAGTTTGCTGAAACGTATCATATATCCACACTGTTATTCGTTAATCCTGCCGTCCCTCCTTGAACCGAACGACCGACCACCACGACCAGGAGGCGGTGCACAGGGTGCAGAGCGTCAACCACGGCAGGAAGCCGTCGTAAGCTTCGGGAGCAGGCGCCAGAAAGAAGAGCCTCAGCACGCACGCCGCGACCGCACCGTAGAGCAGCCGGCGCCGCCACGTCGGTTCCAGACAGATCCACGCCGCGAGCAGATAGGCGGCGATCCCCGCCGCATACCACGGTGCGGCCGTCAGCAGGATATGCCGTACCAGTTCGGGCGCCAGCACCGCCCGAAAGGCGACGAACAGCACGCCGAGCGACACGGCGAACAGCGCCCCCAGCAGCAGCACGCCGTAGAGCAGCATCGCACCGATCATCCTTAATTCCGGACAGGGCAGGTGAAGCGTCAGTTTCAGGCACTTGCGCTGCATTTCGGGCACGAACTGCACCACGGCGAAAAGCAGCCCCACGACCAGCGGCACGAATTGCAGCAGGTCGACGAACACCGCGTCGCGCAACAGCATCACCTCCCACAGGTGGGCGATGCCCTTCAACCCCGCCGCACGGAAGAAATTCAACAGCACATAACCGACAAAACCGAGCGAGAGAAGCACGGCGACCAGATAGTACCAGCGCGTTTTCAGCCACTCCTTGTAAAAAATAGCACGTAACATAATTCATCAATATTTTCCGGTCAGACCGATAAAGGCGTCTTCGAGCGACGTCACCTGCTCGGAGGTAAATTCGCCGTAAGGCACCTGCAACCGCCGCAGCGTCCGTTCGACCTCGGCGGGCGGCAGGAACGAAAAGAGTTCGGCCCGGTTGCGGATCACCGACGGGTGGTAAAACTCCTTCGCGTCGGGAATCTCGTAGCCCTCGGGCACGGTGAAGCCGTAACGCCGCACCTCGGCCAGCAGCTCCGCGACGGGGCGCTGCGTCAGGATGCTGCCGTAGTCCATGATGATACAGTCGTCGACCAGGCGCTCCATATCCTGAATGATATGCGAGGTCAGAAAGACGGTCTTCGACTCGGCGCGGGCATATTCGCGCAGGTAGTCGACGAAGAGCCGGCGATAGCCCGGATCAAGCCCCAGCGAGAAGTCGTCGAGCACGAGCAGTTCGGGATTCTGCGCCAGAATCAGCCCCAGCGCCACCTGCGAACGCTGGCCGCACGACATGCGCGAAATCCGCTGCCCGGGTGCGACTTTCAGCTTGCGCATCAACTCGTAGTAGGCGTCGCGGCGCCAGGCGGGGTAGAAGACCGAGTAGAACTTCTCGATCTGTTCGATGGTCATGAACTGGTACTGCACGTGTCCCTCGATCAGCAGGCCGATATTGCGCCGCAGCACGGGATCGAGGTTCTGCACCTCCTGCCCGAAGATGCGGCATTCGCCGCTGCGGGGTTTCAGGTAGCCGCTCAGGATGTTGATGGTCGTGGTCTTGCCCGTACCGTTCTTCCCCAGCAGCCCCAGAATCCGCCCCTGCGGCACGTCGAAGCTCAGGTCGCGGTAGATCAGACGCCGCCCGTAATAATGTGTCAGATTGCGACACTCGATGATTGCACTCATACGTTGAATCTCATTCTTCGTTTTCCCGCCCCGGTATACCCCGAACGAGCCGGCTCTGCGCCCGAGACTTATCGAAAACATTTAAAAGAAAATCAGGAACAACAATGGAACGGCGATACCGGCGGCCAGTTCCACGCCTCCGCGCCCCCGAAGCCCCTTCGGCCCCTTGAGCAGCAACAAGCCGCTTGCGACGATCGCCACGAGTCCCACGGCGAACAGATCCGAGAACCACGTCCACCACCGCCCGGGATTGTAATGCAGGCGCGTCATGGCCCCCAGCACGGGGCGGCGCGTCAGCTTCTCGTAGAACGCCTCGCCGTCCGATAGCCGTACGGTGAGGCTCGAACCGCCTTTGAGGAAGACTTTGAGCACGTCCGATTCCGGAAAATAGTGTTTGGTGTAGTTGTCGGCCTCGTCCAGCGGCGCGAGCAGACGGACGACGTCGTCGCGCGTCAGCCGATCCCGTGCGGGAAGCGGCTCCCCGACGACGTAGCGCCGCTGCTCGACCGAATAGTTGGGATTGATCGTATCGCGGTGGTTCATCACCAGCCCCGAAACGGCGTAGATAAGCAGCATTCCCGAAAAGAAGAACGACAGCTCGCGGTGCACGTTCCGGCTCCAACGACGCAGCCGGTTAGCGGTCGAATTCATACGACTGCGCCTCTACGAAATAGAACGACAGATAGGGTTTCCCCTCGGCCGCATTCCGTTCGGCGATCTTACGGCGGAAGTCGGCGATACGGCCCTCGACGGTCGCAGCCGTTTCGCCGCGGGCCTTCTTCTCCGAATCGCAGCCGGCCGCAGTCGTTCAGTGCTGTTCACCCGCCTGCGTGCGAACCTGCTCCTCCCAGCTGCGCAGATAGTCTTCATCCACACGCTGTTCGCGCAGGATTCCCTTCACGCGGACAATGCTGCCCACGCACTGCGGATCGAATTTTCCCAGCTTGCCGCTCTCGACGCGAATCGTCTGCGTATCGTCGCTGCCCATGAGGAAGATCTTGCGTGCGCCGTGCTTGCAGGCATGGGTGCATACCCCCTCGATCCACACCTCTTTTCCGGCCAGCGAATCGGCCCCGGCCAGCAGGTCGTCGATCTGCAACGCCTCGCCGACCGCGGCCTCTGCGGCAGCGACGGCAGATTCCGCCTTCGTCGTACGATTGCCGCACCCGACACCTGCCAGAAGCAACAGGAAAGCGGTCGCCGACATCATCAATTTGTTCGTTTTCATCACTTTGCGAATTTTAGTCATTTGTACGGGCAAAGGTAGGGCAAATCCGCCGACACCCCCATACCGAAAATCAGGTATTTAAGCAACGGGGAAACCCTAATAAAACGGTATTGCCCGCCCGACGGATGCGGGTTACTTTTGCTGTGTAAATAAATCAAAGAGGACGTACGCGAAACGCATGAAACCATATACTCTTCTGTTGCTGGGACTCCTTCTCGCTTCCGCCGCCGAGGCACAGACTACGGACGAAGCGCGACTGGAAGTAACCGTGACCGACGCCGCTTCGGGCGAAGCGTTGGGATACGCCGTCTGTTCGCTCCGTCCGAAGGAAGGAAACGGGAAGGAACGGGCCGCGGCGGCCGACGCCCGGGGTGTATGTCTGCTGGAAGGGCTGAAACCGGGACGTTTCGAACTCCGTCTATTATACATGGGACACGTATTTCTGCAAGGCGAACTGCAACTTCCCGTCGGACTGACCCGCCGCCGAATCCGGCTCGACATCGATCCAGTGGCCATCGGCGAGGTGCTGGTGACGGCCGCCGAATCCAAAGGGCCCACGTCGTCGTCGAAGATCGGCCGCGAAGCCATCGCTCACATCCAGCCGTCGAGCATCGCCGACCTCATGGAGCTGATCCCCGGCGGCCGCGCCACCGACCCCTCGTTCGGAGCGCCGCAGGAGATCCGCCTGCGCGAAGCCGCCCCTTCGAGCTCCGCCAATTACGCTACGTCGGCATTGGGTACCCAGATTCAGGTAGACGGCATCCCCATAAGTAATGACGCCAACCTGCAATATTCGACCTCTTACGGATCGATCCAAGAGTACGCCAACGTCAATCGCGGCGTCGATACACGAGCGATCTCGACCGACGACATCGAATCGGTCGAAATCGTGCGGGGCATCCCTTCGGTCGAATACGGCGACCTGACGAGCGGACTGGTCAAGGTCAAGCGCCGCGAGGGCGGTCGCGACCTCACCGCCCGCTTCAAGGCCGACATGAGCAGCAAACTCTTCTCCGTCGGAAAGGGATTCGAACGGAAGGGGAGGGGTGACGCAGAACGCACGACGCTGAATATCAACGCCGACTACCTGACGGCCGCCTCCGATCCCCGCAATCCGCGTCAGAGCTACCAACGACTGACCGGCTCCGTCCGCTTCGGCCGCCACTGGCAGGGTAGCGCCTACCGCTACTCGGCGGGCGGCAGTCTCGACTATACGGGTTCGTTCGACAACAAGAAATCCGACCAGGACCTCGACAACGGTCTGGGAGGCCCCGTCGAGCGCTACAAGTCGAATTACAACCGCACGCAGTTCGCCGCGACGTTCGCCGTAGAGGCGCGGCATCGGCAATTTTTCCACAGTCTCGACCTCACGGCATCGCTCAGCGCCGAATTCGACCGTATCGACCGTTGGAGGTTCGTGGAGACCGGTTCCGATTTCGCCAAGACGTGGGGCACCGAGGCGGGGGAGTACGACGCCGTCATCATCCCCGCCTCCTACGACGCCACGCTGCTCGTCGACGGCAAACCGTTCTACGGCTATGCCAAGGCCATAGCGATCTTCAACGCCGACACCGAACGTTCGCGCAACACGCTGCGCGTCGGGGCCGACTGGTCGATGGACAAGAACTACGGCCGCGGGCTGGTCTTCGACGTCGCCCGGCCGTTCAGCCCGCAGATGGATTCGCGGCCCCGCGCCTACGACGCGATCCCCGCCCTGCACAAACTCTCGTTTTTCCTCGAAGACGCCACGACGCTCGCTCTCGGAGACTTCCGCGTGGAGGCTACGGGAGGCGTGCGCGCCGCCTCGATGTTCAATCTGGGACGCCGCTATACGATTCAGGGGAAATTCTATTTCGATCCGCGCGCCAACGTCGTCGTCGCACTGCCGCGATTTCATGTCGCCGGCCGGAATCTCTCCCTGCGATTGGGCGGAGGTGTCGGCTGGCACACCAAATTCCCGACGATGGACAGCCTCTATCCCGACACGGAGTATTTCGATTTCACCCAGCTCAACTACTGGCCTGCGAATCCCGCACTCCGGCGGATCAACCTGCGACTCTACACGCTCGATCCGACGAATTACGACCTGCGTGCCGCACGCAATTTCAAATGGGAGGTTCGCCTCGACGCCGGCTGGAACGACAACCAGCTGTCGGTGACTTATTTCCGCGAAGACATGACGTCGGGATTCCGCACGACGTCGGACTATCGGAGCTTCACCTTCCGGGATTACGACGAAACGGCGATCGACATGGAACAGTTGGACGGTCCCCCGTCGCTCGACGGCATCCCCTATACGGAAGAGAGGCGGTTGGGCGGGTACTCCCGCTCGACCAACGGCAGCCGCACGGAAAAGTCGGGCATCGAATTCGCCTTCACCTCGCAGCGCATCCGCGCGATCGCTACGCGAATTACCGTCACGGGCGCCTATTTCCGGACGAACTACTCCAACATGCACCCCGAGTACCTGCTGCCGACCTCCGCCCCCGGAGGACAGACCTATCCTTACGTCGGGTACTACTTTTCGACGGACGGTTACCTGCGCGAAATGTGCAATACCAATTTTCTGCTCGACACGCAGATTCCCCGCCTGAAACTCATTCTCTCCACATCGTTCCAATGCATGTGGTTCCTCGGAAGCCGCAATACGCCGGTTTCGGCCTGGCCGATCTCGTATCTCGACGAGAATCTCGTCTCGCACCCGTTCACGGCCGAATCGGCTGCCGACGGTCTGCTGTCGGCACTCGTACGCGACAGCGACCCCACGCTGTGGCGCTATGTAACCACTCCGTTCAGCATGAATGTCAACCTCAAAATCACGAAAAAGCTCTATCGCGACAAGATGGCCGTGGCTCTGTTCGTCAACAAACTGCTCGATTACACCCCCGATTATCACACATCCGACGGCCGCCATATCCGCCGCGAAGTCACGCCTTACTTCGGCATGGAGCTGAATATTAAGCTATAACGACCCCGACATGCGACGTCTTCTACTCTTGTTTCCGCTCCTGAGCCTCTGCTCGACCGCCTGCGAATCGGACGGCCGGGAGTTGTTCACGCAACTTTCCGTCCGCTTCATCCTGCCCGACGACCGTCCGGTCGAACGAATCGAGCTCCTCTCCGACATCTCCTATTGCGAGAACATCAACACGAAGGAACGGGTCTTCTTCACCGTCCTCGACGGACGGTCGGCGACCCTCACGCTGCAAAAGGGGGTCTACACCCTCATCGTCGAGGCCAACCTGCACTACACCGACGGAACGGTGCAATACGTCCGCAACGCCGACCATAACACCCCGTCCGAAGCGCTCGCCTGGATGGACGACCGGAGTTCGATCGTATTGTTGTTAAAATACGTCAACTGACCATGAAACCGCTGCGCCTCCTGTTGTTCTGTCTGTTGCCGCTGCCTTTGTGGAGCGAAGCGCAAACCGCAGCCGTGCGCGACTCGCTCGGCATACTCCGCCGTGCGGAGTTCCACAACGCCCCGCTCGCGACGCTGGATGCTTCGGCCTACGAAAGTTCTCCCGCAGCGATGCTCTACCGCTATCCGGTCTCGTACTCCACGCTGAGATTGCAGGGCGACCTGCGCAGCGAAAGCCGGCCGATCCTGCAACCCGAGGGCGACGGCGCACTCGTCGGGACGTTCCGCGCCGACTCCTATCTGCGACTCGACGAGCGGTCGGTCGTCACGGCCGGCGCCTCCTACGAACGGGGACGCACGGACAACGTTCGCTGGAACTCCACAGCCGACTACCGTCTGCTGCGCCCCTTCGTCCTGGCCGATTCGGTGGGCGGCGACCTTTCGACCGAAGAGTACGCCTTTCGAGGCGCATACGTGCGCCGCGACGGGCGGATCAATTACGGGATCGGCATCAATTACCGCGCCCGCCACGAATTCCGCCAGATCGATCCCCGTCCCCACAACATCGTCAACGATCTGACGGGCACGATCGGCGCCGGATTCTCGACGGATCGATCCCTCATCGCCCTGACTGCGCGCGGACGCATTTACAAACAGTCGCAGGAGGTCGGATTCTTCGACGAACGGGGCGCCAATACCGTCGAATTCCTCATGACGGGACTGGGCAACTATTTCGCACGTTACGTCGGAGGCGAAGACCAGTCCCTCTTCTACAAAGGCAAGGGATACGCGCTTTCGCTGACAGCAGTCCCGAGCCGCACCTGCGGCTGGTCGGCCCTCCTGCAATACGAGCGTTTCTCCAACCGCAACATTTTCAGCGAACTCAATTACGCCCCGGCAGGCCGACTCGTGACGCAAACCCTGTCGGGCAGCGTCGCACGCCGCTACGAGCGGGGAGGTTTCGCAGTGGAGGGCTCCTACGAATTGAGGCAGGGGTTCGAAAACGTCGTCGACAACGGCGAGACGGCGGACTACCGGATATTGGGCGAGTTCGCAATGTACCGCAACCGCACGCTGCGACTCGCTGCCGGGGGAATGGTGACCTGGAATCGCCCGCAGACGGACTATACGCTCGCACCGTCGGTCGGGTACTTCCGCACGTCGGCCGATTATCCCTACCCGAAGCGGGAAATCGCCCTGTCGACGGCCGACGCCGGCTGCGACCTGCATCTGACCCGTCACGGACAGCGCGGTACACTGCGCGCGACGGTCGGCGGCCGCTACGCGGTCAACCTGACCCGCCACACGCTGTTGACCGACAGCCGTCTCGATCCCGACATCGGCGCCATGCTCTTCGACAGCGTCGACCGCATGACGGCCGACGTCGTCGAACTCACGGCGGCCCTGCGCGCCGAACGGGAGCTGCGCCGTTCGCTGGCGCTCTTCGTCGACGCCTCGTGGCGCCCGGGCATCTACATGGACGGCGTGCGTGTCCACTTGGCCACGATCGCCTGCGGAATCTGTTTTTGAAACGATATTTATGTTTAATTTCTAATACTGTAAAACGATGAGAAAACTCTTTGCAATGCTGACGGTCGTCGCGCTGGCGACCGGCATGACCGCCTGCTCCGACGACGACGGAACGGAGACACCGAAAGATCCCACCACGACGAACTTCAACCTCCGCGCACGCGGCGGCAACGTGATGGTCACGCTGACGACTTCGGACTACACGATCGACATTCCCGCCGCCGACGCGGACTGGATCGGCCTGAGCGAACAGAGCCAGGGCGAGGTAGTCGTCCTCTCGGTAAAACCCAACACGACGGGCGCCGAACGTTCGACGACCGTCACACTCGCGGAGAAAACGACCGGTACGACGCTGGCCTACATGAATATCAAGCAGTCCGAGAACAGCCTTTACAGCGGCGATTTCCTGATCGAAGAGTCGTTCTTCACCTCCTGCCCCCTCCCCGCGACGGGCAAGGTCGACAAGGCTCACGGCGACCAATACATCAAGATCCGCAACAACACCGACCAGGATCTCTACGCCGACGGGCTGCTGATTATCACGTCGTCGAAGATCACCTCCGTCCAGAACATCTCGTTCAACGAGGGCGAAGATCCCCGGCCGAATTACTGCATCGTCGACGAGATTCTCTGCATTCCGGGCGACGGCGACGACGTCCTGGTCAAGGCCGGCGAGTCGCTCCTGATCTGCAACAACGCCCAGAACCACAAGGCGACCAACCCCAACTCCTTCGATCTGACCTCGGCCGATTTCGAGTGGTACAACGAGTCGACAGTCGAATCCATGCTCGATATCGACAACCCCAAAGTGGACAATCTCGACATCTGGTACACCTACACCAAGAGCGTCATCATGCTCGACGCTGCGGGTAAACGCTCTTGCGCACTGGCTATCCCTCCCATCGGAATGACCCGAGACAGGTTCCTCGCCGATTACGCTTTCACGGGCAGCTATATCTTCCATTCGCCCAACGGAAAGGACTACGACATGACCTTCAAGAACTGCTTCAAGGTACCCAATTCGTGGATCGTCGACGCCGTCAATCTGGGTGTTTCGTCCGAGTATCTGACGAATCCGTGGGATACCGAGCTCGACGCCGGTTACACCTATGCCTGCGAGACGAGCTCCGACCAGACGAGCTACGGTCTGAGCGTACGCCGCAAGGTCGCAGCCGACGGCAAGCTGGTCGACACGAACAATTCGACCAACGACTTCACGCCCCGCGCCACACCGTCGCTCTCGGAAATCCAATAGGGTAGCGCTTCCCGACGAAACGGGCCGGTGCGATGCACCCGTTTCCATTTTCCGTCGAACCGCCTACTTGAACCACTCTTCGAGATGATCCTTCGCGTAGAAATAGTAAACCAGCAGCCCCACCCAGCTCGTCAGCAATACGAGCACCGAGGCGATCACCTTGCCGACGGTCGAAATGTTTTTCTTGAAGATGTCGAGCACCGCCAGTACGGCGCAGACCAAACCCACCAGATAGAGAATCGTTCCCATAGTTCGGAATATTTTTAGTTAAACAACAGGTTTCGCGTCCGTTCCCCGCGCCGGAACACTCCGGCAGGGTAGGCGACGTCCCACAGATAAAGTCCTTCGGCCGGCGCGCCGCCGCTCGCGCGCGACAAGTCGCGGCTCTCGACGATCGCGCGGAACTCCTCCACATCGTAACGCCCGCGCCCCACGTCGACCAGCGTCCCCACCAGCGCCCGCACCATATTGCGCAGAAAACGGTCGGCACGGATCGTAAAGCGGTACACTCCTTCGGGCGACTCCTCCCAACCGGCCCGCACGATGCGGCAGATATTGGTCTTGTTGTTGGAGTTCAGTTTGGCAAAGGAGGTAAAATCATCATACTCCAAAAGCGATGCCGCAGCGCGATCCATCCGCTCCACATCCAGCGGCCGGTAATAGTGCCATGCGGCCCTGCGGGTAAAGGGGTTCTTGCGCGACTCGATGAAATAGCGGTACTCGCGCTCCGCCGCACTGAAACGGGCGTGCGCATCGTCCGCGACCGGTGCCACGCCGAAGACGGCGACGTCGTCGGGCAGCAGGCAATTGAGTTTGTAGGCCGTATGCTCCGGATCGGTCAGCGGCGCCGCTACGTCGAAATGCGCCACGGCATAGGCGGCGTGCACGCCCGTGTCGGTACGGCCTGCGCCGGTCACCTCGACAGGCTCGCGCAGCAGCGTCGAAAGCGCCCGTTCGAGCGTCTCCTGCACCGAAGCGGCGTCACGCTGACGCTGCCAGCCGCAATAACGGCCTCCGTTGTAACTCAGTTCGACAAAATAACGCATCGCAACATACCAATTCAGCGCGTGTTTACGTTTTCAGACGGATACAAAAAGATAGCAAGACAAAGGTACGAAAAAATCCGGAACACCCTCCGCACTCATCGAGGATTTCGTATCTTTGGCTGACGCCTTAGATACTCCGCCTCGGCAAAAAGCGAATAAATTTGATATTGCCTTCGCTTATCGCATCTTTGGCTGACGCCTTAGATACTGCGCCTCGGCAATTGCAAATAAATTTGCATTGCTCTCGGCTTAATCGTATCTTTGTCCAAATATTTTTTCGCACTATGAACGCAGCTATCATCGGATACGGGAAAATGGGACGCGAGATCGAACGTCTCCTCGTCGAACGAGGGCACGGCGTGAGGCTGATCGTCGACGCCGACAACCGCGGCGACCTCGACGCGGCGCATCTGCGCGGCATCGACGTGGCGCTCGAATTCACGACGCCCGCAACGGCCTACGACAACATCCGCGCCTGCATCGACGCCGGTACGCCGGTCGTAAGCGGCACGACGGGCTGGACGGATCGCCTCGACGAACTGAAAACCCGCTGCAAGGAGCGGGGCGGGGCCTTTTTCTACGCCTCGAACTACTCGCTGGGGGTCAACCTGCTGTTCCGGCTCAACCGGCAGCTGGCCGAAATGGTCGGCCGCGTCGGCGGTTACGACGTCCGCATCGAGGAGGTGCACCACACGCAGAAGAAGGATGCACCGAGCGGCACGGCCATCACGCTGGCCGAAGAGATCATCGGCCGCATCGGCACGAAGGAGCGCTGGGTGAACCGCCCTGCGGCCGATCCCTCGGAGCTGGCGATCGCATCGATCCGCGAAGGGGCGGTGCCGGGTATCCACACCGTCACCTACACCTCGGCGGACGACGTGCTGACGCTGCGGCACGAGATCCTCAACCGCCGCACGCTGGCCCTGGGGGCCGTCATCGCGGCAGAATTCCTGAACGGCAAGCGGGGCGTCTACACGATGGACGACCTGTTGAAATAGGCGGCGAAGCGAGACGATTCCGATGAAAAAGTCTCCGACCATCGCCGCACTCCTGATAGAATAGCGTCGCTGCCGACACAAACCGAACAACTCCGACATGGAAAAAATCAAGGCAATCCTGCGTAACAAATGGTTCGGCTTCATCTTCTGGAGCCTCCTCTATATCCTGTGGTTCGTCGTCTGGACGGGCAACCTGTGGCTGCTGCTGGGCGAACTGGTCATCGTCGACCTCTACTTCACGCATTTCCTCTCGCGGCTCATCGGCCGGCGCAACCGCGAATGGTGCCGCCGCAGCCCGACCTACAAATTCATCTACGAGTGGGTCAACGCAATCGTTTTCGCAACGGTCGTCGCCTCGCTCATCCACATCTTCGTCTTCCAGATGTACGTCATCCCGTCGTCGTCGATGGAGTCGTCGCTTCTTATCGGCGACTACCTCTACGTGAGCAAGGTGGCCTACGGCCCCCAGATGCCCAACACGCCGGTGTCGTTCCCCTTCGTACACCATACGATGCCCTTCTCGCAGACGAAGAAATCCTTCTCGGAGTGCATCCGATGGCCGTACCACCGGCTCAAAGGATTGCGCAGCATCGAGCGCAACGACGTGGTGGTCTTCAACTTCCCCGCCGGCGACACGGTGCTGCTCCAGCGGCAGGACGCCACCTACTACGACGTGCTGCGCGAATACCAGCGCACGCTGGGCGCCAGGGCGGGCCGCGAGAAACTGTTCCGCGACTACACGGTCATCACCCGTCCGGTCGACAAGCGCGAGAACTACATCAAACGCTGCGTGGCCATCGCCGGCGACTCGCTCAAAATCGTGGGCGGCGAAGTCTACGTCAACGACGAGCCGCAGGCTCCCGTCGAGGGCAAGCAGTACATGTATACGGTGATGACCTCGTCGCCGCTGTCGAAATACGCGATCGACAAGCTCGGCATCACCGAGTGGAGCGGCGGCAACGGCTCGAACTACTACATGCTGCTCGACGACGAGCGGGCCGAGGAGTTGCGCCGCATGGGCAACGTGCTGGCCGTCGAACGTTTCATCTACGAGGAGCCCAACCGCGAAGTCTATCCCCACGACCTGACGCTGGGATGGAATCAGGACAATTACGGCCCGATCTGGATTCCGGCCCGCGGGGCGACGATCCCGCTCACACCCGAGAACATGCGGCTCTACCGCCGCTGCATCGAAGTCTACGAAGGCAACCGCGTGGAAGAGCTGCCCGACGGCAGGGTACTGCTCAACGGCCAGCCGGCCGCGGACTACACCTTCCGCATGAACTACTACTGGATGATGGGCGACAACCGCCACAACTCGGCCGACTCGCGTTTCTGGGGCTTCGTGCCCGAAGACCACATCGTGGGGCGCGCCTCGTTCATCTGGCTGTCGCTCGACGCACAGAAATCGTTCCCGTCGAACATCCGGTGGAACCGGCTCTTCACCAAAGTGAAATGACGACGCCTGCCGACGATACCTATCTGACCATCGAAGCGCCGGCCGAGGCGATCTACAAGGAAAAGAGCAGCAAATTTCTCGCTTTCGCCTATCCCGTCGCCGACGAAGAGGAGATCCGCAGCCGGCTCGAAGCGTTGCGCAAACGTTACTACGACGCCACGCACCATTGTTACGCCTGGCGGCTGGGGCCGCACGGCGAGGCGTTCCGCGCCAACGACGACGGCGAACCTTCGTCGACGGCCGGCCGGCCGATTCTGGGGCAGCTGCTCTCGCACGAAACGACCGACTGCCTGATCGTCGTCGTGCGTTATTTCGGCGGGACGAAACTGGGCGTGCCGGGCCTTATCGCCGCATACAAGGAGTCGGCGGCGGAGGTACTGGCGGCGGCACGCATCGTGCAGCGAACGGTCGACCGCCGCATCGCGGTGACCTTCTCCTACGCGGCGATGAACGACATCATGCGCATCGTCAAGGAGGAGCAGCCCGCCGTCGAGTCGCAGCGGTTCGACAATCTCTCGTCGATCGTGCTGCGTATCCGCGCCAGCCGCGCCGAACGATTAACCGAACGACTCCGCAAGGTCGAAGGAGCGACCATCGAAACATGAACGAACCGAAAAGCATCCATATCAAGGGAGCGCGGGTACACAACCTCCGAAACATCGAGGTGGAAATCCCGCACGACACGCTCACCGTCATCACGGGCCTCTCCGGCTCGGGCAAATCGACCCTGGCCTTCGACACGATCTTCGCCGAGGGGCAGCGCCGCTACGTGGAGAGCCTCAGCAGCTATGCCCGCCAGTTTCTGGGACGTATGAGCAAGCCCGAATGTGATTTCATCAAAGGCATCCCCCCCGCTATCGCCATCGAGCAGAAAGTAAGCAGCCGCAACCCCCGCTCCACCGTAGGAACCTCTACCGAGATTTACGAATACCTGCGCCTGCTCTATGCCCGTGTGGGACGGACATTCAGCCCGGTCAGCGGACAAGAGGTAAAGAAACATTCCACCGAGGACATCGTGAACTGCATGCTGGAGCAGCCCGAGGGAACACGCTACACCGTGCTCACCCCGATATTACTTCGTGAAGGACGTACTTTGCAGCAGCAACTGGAAATAGACATGAAGCAGGGCTTCAACCGTCTGGAAGTAAACGGAGAGATGGTACGCATCGACGAGTACCGCCCCAAAGACGGCGATACCGTATTCCTCTTGGTAGACCGCATGACGGTTTCCGGCGACAAAGATGCCATCAGCCGCCTTACCGACTCTGCCGAAACCGCCATGTACGAGGGTGACGGAGCCTGCCTGCTCCGTTTCTACCAACCGGACGGCACGACCAGCCTCTACCGTTTCAGCACCAAATTCGAGGCGGACGGCATCACGTTTGAAGAGCCCAACGACCAAATGTTCTCGTTCAACTCCCCCATCGGGGCATGTCCGGAATGCGAAGGCTTCGGACGTGTCATTGGCATCGACGAGCATCTTGTTGTCCCCAACCGCTCCCTCTCCGTATACGACGGCGCCGTAGTGTGCTGGCGCGGAGAGAAAATGGGCGAATGGAAAGACATGGTGGTACGCGGCGCGGAGAAGGCCGGCTTCCCCATTTTCACGCCCTATTACGAACTGACGGACGGGCAACGCCGCATGCTGTGGGAAGGAACCCGCTATTTCGAGGGCATCAACGCCTTCTTCAAGATGTTGCAGGAGAACCAGTACAAGATACAGTACCGTGTAATGCTGGCGCGTTATCGCGGTAAAACCCTTTGCCCCAAATGCCACGGCACCAGGCTGAAGCCCGAAGCCGGTTATGTAAGGGTGGGCGGACGCAGCATCTCCGAGCTGGTAGACCTGCCCATCACCGAACTGAAAGTCTTTTTCGACAACCTGAAGCTGGATAAGCACGATACCGACGTAGCCCGCCGCATCCTTATAGAAATCAACAACCGCATCCGCTTCCTGCTGGACGTAGGCCTGGGATACCTCACACTGAACCGCCTCAGCAACTCGCTGTCCGGCGGCGAAAGCCAGCGTATCAATCTGGCGACTTCTCTGGGAAGCAGCCTGGTGGGCAGTCTCTACATCCTGGACGAACCGAGTATCGGACTTCACAGCCGCGATACGGACAAGCTGATACACGTCTTGCGCCAACTGCAACAACTGGGCAATACGGTGGTCGTAGTGGAACATGATGAAGAAATCATCCGCGCCGCCGATTACATCATCGACATCGGCCCCAAGGCCGGACGCCTGGGTGGCGAAGTTGTCTACTGCGGAGACATGAAAGACTTGCAAAAAGACAGCAACAGCTACACCGTGCGTTATCTGCTGGGTGAAGAAACCATTCCCGTGCCCGAAAGCCGCCGCCCGTGGAACCAGTATATCGAAATCACAGGAGCCCGCGAGAACAATCTGAAAGGCGTGGACGTGCGCTTCCCGCTTAACGTAATGACGGTAGTCACCGGCGTATCGGGTTCGGGCAAGAGTACGTTGGTGCGCGACATCTTCTTCCGCGCCCTCAAACGCGAGTTGGACGAATGCAGCGAACGTC
>ERZ825384.96-NODE-96-length-111381-cov-15.917468_pt1 | contig 111381 bp, 89 predicted proteins | sample MGYA00519931_ERZ825384 | MGnify/ENA primary metagenome ERZ825384 (study PRJEB31778, sample SAMEA3449200) | human gut metagenome | biome: human gut; feature: human-associated habitat; material: faeces | place: United Kingdom | collected 2010/2012 ...
TGTAAATAGTAGGCTTTATAGAGCTTTTCATAGTCCATACTTGTCATCACCTCCTTCAGCTTCATAGGTTAGACGGAGAAATCGGAATTTCGTTACAAAGAAGTTTGAAATTTTTATACCTTTACGCTACTCTTGCTTTCTGCGGACTATTGGTAGACGCGCATTAACGGCAAGCAAAGAGATTGCTGTGTCAGCTTGATATGTTCAAATGCTAATTAAGTATAGCATACAGCTATGAATTTTTCTATTGCGTTCCCCTGACTTCGGAATAGTGGCAGGGCTGGCTGTCTTTGTTTTGCTTTGTGCTTCTCTACCGTACATGAGCATTCGGTGCGGAGATATTGTCTTATCCGCTCGAAAATATAGATTGGTTCGTTGTCAACGAGACTGAAGCAGAAGAACTCACGGGGGAGACTGAGCCCGAAAAGATACTCGGCGCGTTCTCGCAAAAATTCCCGCGAGCAAGTGTGTTGCTGACCCTCGGCGCGGACGGTACGTTCGGCCGCACTGAGAATGACACCTTCTATTGCGAAATATTCAGCGTGCCTGTTGTTGACACAACGGCGGCGGGGGACACTTTCCTCGGCTTTTTCTTCGCGATGCTCGACCGATTCGGTGCAGAACGCGCGCTGAAAATTGCCTAGGCGGCTTCGGCTGTCGCAGTCTCGCGCCCGGGCGCATTCGCGTCGATACCGACGCTCGACGAAGTAAAGAAATTTCTCGAAGAGCGCGGCGAGAGCCTGCTGTGAAGCTTTGATAATATGTCCGGAGTGCTTCGGCGTTCCGGATTTTTTATATTTTGACATCGGTGGTATAATAATATTCGGAGCGCGCCGCGCTATCAAATACAAAGGCGGAAGCCTATGACAAAACTCAGCTCAAAAACAAAAGGTGTTTTCTATATAATTTTGGCGGCGTTCGGCTTTTCGCTGATGTCGATGTTCGTCAAGCTCGCGGGAGATCTGCCCTCGTTTCAGAAGGCGTTTTTCAGGAATTTTATTGCGCTGATTTTTATTTTTATCATGATGCTGCGCGATAAAACAGGGTTCGTGCCCGCGAAAAAGAATATCCCCGATCTTTTCGGGCGCTGCTTTTTCGGTACTCTCGGCATGCTGTGTAATTTCTATGCGATAGGCAAACTCAACCTGTCGGACGCGAATATGCTCAACAAACTCTCGCCGTTTTTTGCGATAATATTCTCTGTAATTCTGCTCAAAGAGCGCCCGAGCATAGTTCAGATAGCGGGCGTGTGCGTTGCGTTCGCGGGCAGCATGTGCATCATAAAGCCGGGGTTTGACAATCCCGAAGTGCTCGCGGCCGTCGCGGGGCTTCTCGGCGGAGCGGGTGCGGGAATAGCCTATACTTTCGTGCGCCGCCTCGGCTCAAGAAAAGAGGACAGCAAGCGGATAATCTTCTGGTTCTCCGCGTTTTCGTGCGCGCTGTGCCTGCCGTTTATGATAGCGGGCTACAAGCATATGAGCGCTATGCAGCTTATTTATCTCGTCCTCGCGGGGACTTTCGCCTGCGTCGGTCAGATAGGGATAACGCGGGCGTACATCTGCGCGCCGGCGAAGGAGATTTCGGTCTATGACTACACGCAGGTGCTCTTCGCCGCGGCGCTCGGATTTTTCGTCTTCGGTGATGTGCCGGATGTCCTGAGCGTTATAGGCTATGTTCTCATCTGCGGCGCGGGAGTGGGGATGTTCGTATATAACAAGCGCAGATGATATGAATTTTGAATCCATTTTTCTGTCGGATTGGTTGTATTTTGAATAGCGCGGAGGCGAACTGCTCTAATCGACCTTTTGCCGATTTAGAAATTTTATTTTTTTATCGATATAAATTTACTTTCAAGTTCATTTAATTTTCTTGCGGATTAAAATATATGTTGCGTATATTTGTATGAAGCATTAAAAAGTGTTGAAATTTGGCTATTTGCGGCATCACTTTTTAGAACGGAAAAATTTTACGGCAAAAACGAGCTTATTTGCTAAATAGACATTGCTATTTTGGTATTATCGTGTTATAATTAGTCAGAAACTGGAATATAGTTATTTCGTGGATGAGATAACTATACGAAAACTGACAAGTATTGTGTATAAAACGGGTATTCCAATTCGTTTTTTAATATTTTTAAAAGCTGTTTGACAGCTAATGATGCCACTCGGGTGTCGTATAGGAGATTTGTGGGGAAAACAGGAAGAGAGGAGACCGGGGATACTGAAAAGCAGGGGCTTTTCAGTATGTGGTTGCTATGGAAACGGGAAACGCACAGTATTTATCGAACATAGAGGAAACCTATGATTTCAAAATCTTAAAAGGAACCGACCCTGAGATTGTAAAGGTCTCGGGAGGCAAAGCATATTTGTTTTTTAAACGAGCCTTCGACATAGTATTTGCTATTGTTGTAGGTCTCGTTTTATTATTTTTATTTATGCCGATAATTGCTGCTGATTACGAAAGCCTTTTGCTTGTACCAACCGAGTAAGAACCGATTCCTAAAAGGTGGGTGAGAATTTATGAATTATTCTGTTTTAATGTCGGTATATGCGAAAGAGGAGCCGGCATATTTTGACGAAGCCATAAGAAGCATGTTGAATCAAACTGTGAGAACTGACGATTTTGTTATAGTTTGTGACGGAGTTCTGACGGACGAGTTGGATGCTGTTTTGAAAAGACATTTGTCGATGCATCCGGGGATAATACATCCTGTTTATTTGCCTGAGAACATCGGAACCGGAGCGGCTTTGAACATAGGTATTACGCACTGCAGGAACGAATTGGTGGCCAAGATGGACTCTGATGATATATCCATCCCAACCAGATGTGAACAGCAACTGGAGGAGTTTGTCGCAGACGAGAAGCTGACGGTTCTTGGCGGTAATATTATTGAATTCACGGACAGCACCAGTAACCCCATCAGCAGACGGCTGGTTCCGTGCGATAACAGCGGTATAAGGAGATATGCAAGACGCAGACAGCCGTTCAATAATATGACGGTTATGTATAAAAAAAGTGCGGTTTTGGAAGTTGGCGGGTATAAGAAGATGACCCGCGGAGAAGATTATGATCTTTATATAAGACTTTTACTGAAAGATTTTTATTGTAGAAATATCAATGAAAATCTGGTCTATGCGAGGATAAAAGGCAAAGGCGGGGACAGAAGAACTTCACTGGCTACTTATCGCGGGTTCATAAAAACCAGATGGTACGCGCTGCAGACAGGATATTCGAATTTATGGGATTTTATAGTTGCGTGTAGCGCACAGACGATGGTATTTCTGGCACCGAATTTTTTGCAGGAGTATATTTATCGGCGTATATTGCATAAGCCGGCTGAAGAATTGCTGTCAAATAATAATAAGCAGCGGGACAAGTATCTTTCAATGAGATAGAAACAGATTCACGTACATATAAAACTTGGAGGATAGATCGAGAGTATGGTAAAAACAAAAAATCCGTCCGGTGTGACGGACAATAACGAGATAACATTATGGAGCGTGGCACGGTTGCTGCTGGGCAAGTTTTATTGGCTGCTCATTTCCGGCTTTGCCTGTGCGCTCATAGTTTGGCTAATTACGACATTTCTTATTGCTCCGACATATGAGTCGAGGGTGAGCTTCTATGTATATAACAATGCCGACAAATCAAATCATGCGAGCACGATAAACAACAGTGACCTTCAGGCGGCAGAGAGTCTTGCAACTACATACTCAAAGATACTTGAAAGCAACTCGGTGCTTGATGCGGTGCTCAAAGATCTTGGAGATAAATCGGATCTTAGCAGAAAAGATCTCAGCGAAATGATAGAGGTCTCGGTAGTTTCGGATACTCAGCTGTTAGAGGTTATTATTAAATCAGACAGTGCGGAATTTGCCTGTGATGTTGGAAAATCATTTGCAAATGTTGCACCGACAGAAATAGTCAGAATAACCAAGGCGGGCGGAGTCGAGGTTGTTGACCGGCCGGAGGTTGCAGCGGAAAAGTCATCTCCGAGAACCGTTTTTGATACGGCGATAGGTTTCCTTATCGGTGTTATCGGAATTTCAGTTGTACTGATACTTAAGATGCTTTCGGATACAACGATATATCTGCCGGAAGATATAGAAAATATATCCGGCGTAACCGTTTTGGGTCAGATACCCGAAATAGATGTAACCGAGAACGGACATACTTATTGGAAACTTACGAAAGGAGGGGTGATACGCTGTGAAAATAAGAAAGATAAAGATGATAAATCGAAAAAAAGCGACGACTGATACTGTTTCAGTCAACAGGAAAAGGCTCATAAACAACGATAGCCCCTTTGCAATAAAAGAGGCATATGTAAAGCTTCGAACCAGCCTGATGTTTTGCATGAAGGCCGACAAAGAAGGTCCGTGCAAGGTCTTTGCGATAACGAGCGCGAATCCCTCGGAAGGAAAGAGTCTTACGGCGGCAAATATTGCGATAAGCTATGCGATGCTCGGTAAAAAGACGCTGCTCATCGACGCAGATATGCGTAAGCCGACTCAGCGCAGACTTTGGAAAGTTGATATATCAACGGGTCTTTGCGATTTTCTTGCTGGTATGGGTCCGCTTGAACTTGTAAAGGTAGAAAATCTGCCATTGTCGATAGTGTGCACCGGCACGATACCGCCCAATCCGTCGGAGCTTTTGGCTTCGGATATAATGAAGCAATTCATAAAACGGTGCACGAAGAGCTACGACTATGTGATCATTGATACCCCGCCGATAAATACTGTTGCGGATGCGCAGATAATTTCAACTTATGTTGACGGCGTGGTGGTTGTTGCAAAGTCCGGTTCGACGACTTCGGACGAGCTGAGTATGGCGCTCGAAGCAGTCGATCGCGCAGGCGGCAACTTGTGCGGAGTGGTTGTCAACGATATGAATATGAAATCACTGAAATATTCATACAAATACCGATACAGCGATAAGTACGGTTACAAATACGGCTATAAATACGGTCACAAGTACGGATATAAATATTCGTATGAAGACAGATCCAACAATGCCAAGTGAGTGATACTGCAATGGACATTACTTTTGATTATCATTCCCACATACTTCCCGGGTGCGATCATGGAAGCGACGGAATAAAAACATCGCTAAAACAGATAGAAATGGCTAAAAGCGTGGGAATAAAAACCATATGCGCGACCCCCCATTTTTATCCGCACAAGGAGAGTGTGGAATCATTTCTTGCGAGGCGGCAAAGAACCTACGAAGCCTTGAAAGCAAATCTGCCGGAGGGTGCGCCGGAGATAATTCTCGGCGCGGAAGTGCTGATCTGCGACGGAATGGATCAGCTCGACGGACTTGATCGCCTGTGCCTTCAGGGGACAAAAGAACTGCTGCTTGAGCTTCCGTTCTATAGATGGCCGGAATCGGTATGGGAGACGGTTGATTGTCTCAACGACCGCGATGATATACGGATAGTTATTGCCCATGCCGACAGATACCCGCCGGAAGATATAGAAAGGCTGATAGGCGAAGACATTCCGTTGCAGCTGAATGTCGAGTGCTTCAAGAATCCTCTGCGGCGAAAACGGTATATATCCTGGATAAAAAAAGGATATGTTAAATATCTCGGCAGCGATATTCATATGCTCGGCAACGGCTACCGCGATTGGGAAAAGTGCAAAAAGCTACTTAAAAAAAATATATAAGAGGGGCAAAATGGAAAATCTTACGCAGTCCGCGGACACGCTCAGCGAACATCAGAAGCTGCTTCTTTCCATGCTGAAAGATTTTGATGCCGTATGCAGAGAACATAATATTCAATATATGCTTTTTGCGGGTACGGCTTTGGGGGCAGTCAGGCATCATGGCTTTATCCCATGGGACGATGATGCAGATGTCATTATGATGCGGCCAGATTATGAACTTTTTTTTGAATGTGCGGCAAAAGATTTTGATACCGAAAAGTACTTTGTTCAGCGGGAGTTCAGTCCACATTGGCCAATGCAGTTTTCAAAACTGCGGCTCAATAATACGGCGTGCATAGAGAAATATCATCCGAAGGACCCCGAAATTCATCAGGGCATATATATAGACATTTTTCCGTGTGACAACCTGGCGAATAACAAAACAGTCAGAAAGCTTCAGTTTTTGGCTTCAAAAATAGTAATTGCAAAGGCACTGTATGCCCGCGGATATGAGACTGATAGCATTGCTAAAAAATGTTTTATGCAGTTTTGCCGTCTGCTTCCGCTTGAACCGTTCAGAAGATTTTGCGTCCGCAGTAAAGACAGCGGATCTGATATGGTACATTCATTTTTTGCGGCAAGCAAAAAATATGAAAAAAGCGTTTTCCCGCGCAAGTGGTTTGAAGAAACGGTGCGAGTGCCGTTTGAGGATTTGGCGTTACCGGTTTCGGAATATTATGACGAATTATTGACAAGGCTTTATGGTGACTATATGATACCGCTTTCGGAAGAAAAACGCGGTTGCAAGGTTCATGGGAAAATCGTTGATCCGCATAATTCATACAAGAAATACATTGAATTGCAAAAGTCTATGGAGTTTTCTGAGTATACGCGTAGCATCAGGTAGTATTAGATAATAGATGAAAGGTGGAAATGTTGTGCAAGCGGAACCACGCATATTGGTAATTAGTCATAATGTGTTTAGCAATTCAAGCGCAATGGGCAAAACGCTTGTGAGTATGCTTTCTTGTGTAAACAAAGAAAATTTGGCACAGCTCTATTTTCATTCAGAAAGGCCAACTACCAATATGTGCGAAAATTATCTTCGCATAAGGGATCAGGATATATTATTTTCTGTAATTACAAGGAATACCAGGTGTAGAGTTTTTGATAGTGGCGATATAAAGGATACTGTGAAAGAAATCCGTACCGATACAGGCTTGGTTTCAAAAATCTATCAATTTTCCAGAAAAAGAACGCCGCCAATATATAATGCGCGCAATTTGATGTGGAAGCTGGGAAAATGGGATACGACAGATTTTTGGAAATGGATAAATGATTTTTCGCCAGATCTGATTTTTTTTGCGTCAGGTGATTATGCCTTTTCTTATGAAATCACATATGAGATTTCGCGTCGGCTTGAAATTCCGATTGTAATGTGGTGCTGCGATGATTTCTATATTGGAAAAAGACATACAAATACTTTAGGTGGAAGATATTGTTACAAAAACCTAATGAAATGGGTAAAGAAAATCTCGGAACGAGTAGAGTCTATTGTTGTTATCAGTGACAAAATGAAGCGCGATTATGGCGCAATATTTACGCAGCCGATAAGTGTTGTACGAATATCAGCGCCTAAAAACAGCAAGATGTTGCCCAAAGAAGAAAGATCGGGAATAGTATATGTCGGAGGGCTAGGCGTAAACAGAATTGAACCACTTTTGGAACTTGGAAGACAGCTCAGCAGAGCAAAGCCGGGTGGGTATGAATGCATTGATGTGTACTCGGGAGATAAAAACGAACATACACTGAAACTTCTTGTTGAAGAAAATGGAATAAGATTTCATGGATCAGCAGATCCGGAAGAAGTTGAAAAAATACTTGGACGCGCAAAATTTATTCTTCATGTTGAAGCTTTTGACAGTGTATCAAAGGCGAGGACCGCATACTCGCTTTCAACTAAGATAGGTGAGAGCCTCAGGAGCGGAGCCTGTATTTTTGCTTATGGTCCTCTTGATGTTTCATCTATAGAATATTTGAAAGAAAATCAAGCGGCAGTTATTCTTAAATCAGCGGAAGAGTTTGGACGAAAAATTTGCCAATTGAGCCAAAATCCAGATCTATATGAGAAATATGTTATCAAGGCACAGGCACTTGCTGATAAAAACCATAGCCAAGAGATAAACAACACGGTTATGGCAGAGATATTGCATTGCCACAATATTACGGTCGGTGAAAAATTATCAGTTTGATAATTGGTAATACATAACATAAACAGGAGGAATCCAGATGAACAGGATAACAAAAAAAAGATTTGTTTCTCTGCTTTTGGCTTTAATTATGCTAATAGGCATTTTTGTTGTGCCGATGGCGGCATTTGCAGAGAATGGATCTGACACTGCAGGCAATTTTGACGAGTTTATTGTTAATTTGAAAGACCTCGAAAAATATGCGGACAGTTATGCGCGGAATCATGCCGAAGATGCGGTTGGTCTTGTTATAAATTATATCCGTACAGGCATCGAAAAGTATAATGACGGAACTTGGGGTGTACTTGCGGGGGCTGAAAATACTGCGTTTACGGCATATGTTGCGGCGCAGGACGAAAAGTGTGGAACAAATGCTAAGGATCTGAGGGGGATAGGTGAGTTCGTGATCCCCAATGGTCAAACAGTTGAGTTTGCACATATGTTTGCATCTTTGAGCATGGCGTATTATAACAAATTTGCTGCAGCAAACGCCGATTTCGGAAGTTGGGCCGGGGATATTTGCGATCTCATGGAATATTCGAAAAAACACGGTGTCGATGCATCTGATGTTGAGTCTATGGTATCAGAGATAAACAGTAAATACTTCAAGTACGATGATCCAGACGAAAGTTCTTTCGGAATTCTGGATATTTACGGAGATCTCGATTCCTATTATATTATGATGCAGCTTAAAAATGGCGGTAAAAAGCTTAGCTCTGTAATGTCAAATTATTTTACAAAATACTTGACTGATGAAAACCGAGCGACGTTCTTCGTTTCCAATAGATTCAGCGGTTGCATCAGCAAAGAGGCAATTCGAAATGCCGTCTATAATATATATAAGAGTAATAGTAGCACAACCGTTCTTGAAGAGTCTAGAGGACTTTCTAAAGATTCTGATCTGAGAATCGCATGTTGTTATGTTTTTGCCGATTATCTTTATGATTTGGCTAAGGATAAGATTGGTGAACAGTCGAACGATTACTATTCTGTATATTCGAGTTCAAGAACAACCCTTGCTCCTGGAATTACACAGGATAAAAAATTTGCATACACTAAAGATGAGAAACGTATCGCATATTATATAGCTACAGCGGATATCGGAAGAGAAGACGTAAACATTTATGCTAACTATAATAACAACGAGTGCACCGGATGGGCTATGTCAAGAGTTACGGACCAGATGGCGGCAGCGCAGGCTAGACATAGTAATCCGAATGATCCTCAAAATTATATTGAAAATTACAATACCATAGTCGGTGTTAATGCAGACTTTTATGATATGACTTCTGGACGGCCAAGTGGTGCGTTGGTTATGGAAGGGGTTACACACAATGGAGCAAACAGCGAAAACTTCTTTGCTATTTTGAAGGATGGAACTCCGGTGATAGGTAGCGCCTCTGAATGGGCATTATATAGTGAAAATGTTCAGGAGGCTGTGGGCGGCAGCATATATCTTGTAAAAGACGGAAAATCTGTAGTGGGATCAAGCGGTGACTATTATAACTCCAGAGCTTCCAGAACTTGTGTTGGAATTACAGCTGACAACAGAGTTGTCCTTATGGCACTTGATGGACGCCAGGAGCCCGTTTCTGCCGGAGGAAGTGCACAGGAAATAGCGCAGATAATGCTGGATGCTGGTTGTGTCGTTGCGATAAATCTTGATGGAGGCGGTTCCACAACATATGCGGCAAAGGAAGAGGGCTGCGATCAGGTTGCCGTTGTCAATAACCCTTCCGACGGATATGAACGTTCGGTAAGCTCATCCTTGTTTGTTGTATCAACTGCAAAAACTTCTGATGAGTTTGACCACGCTATAATTTCTACAAAGGCAGATTATTTTACGGTAGGTACGAGCCTCGAGGTAACGCTGTCCGGAGTAAGCGGTTCGGGAAATGCCGCAAATATTCCTGAAGGTGCAATTCTTCGTGTGTCAGATGACAGTGTCGCCAAAATAGATGGTAATACCGTTACTGCTATTGAGACCGGGGATGTTGATCTCGAGCTCTATCTTGAAAATAAACTTGTGGGGCACAGAACGCTTCATGTTGTTGTTCCTGATGGACTGTCATTCGAGAAAGAGACTCTCAATGTTATTTATGGTGTTCCGACTGAACTGCCTCTGAAAGCAACATACAAGGGTAATGCGGTTTGTATAAATGCAGGAGATGTTGTTGTTGTAGCAGATCCGGAAACATCATGTGACCCGGACAAGTTGAACGAATTAATATTTGATGCAAAAGAAGAGTCCGGCATTCGCAATGCTGTTGTGGCCGCGATGCTTTTGAACGATGATGACGGATACTCATATTGTGAAATAAATGTAAGTATATACAAATCCGATGAAGCGGTCTTCGATTTTAAGAAAGCTACCGGCGGCGACCGCATGTTTGCTTGGAATCGTGAAGTTTCTAATTCCACAACGAAAGATGATAAGTATTATCGTGTGGTTGATCCGAACAAGGATATGGATGTATCCTATACATTTGCTATGGATATGAGAGAAATACCGATTCCGGATAAAATAGAGCCGATGATAAAATTACTTCCGGGCGGAACCGTGGAAGGTGTTACGGCGTGGGATTTTCTGCTTCAGCTCGCAGAACGAGTCAGTGTGCTGACAGAGGTGAGAATAAAATTAAAAATTGATCCGGAGTTTGATGTTAATTATTCTGAAATGACAATAGTAAATGAATATTTCAGGATGACGAGCGCTGACTATAATAAAGATGATCATACTTTGACAATTGTTTGCAATTGGAACAAGCAAAGCAAGCCGATAGATCCCGCAACCGCCAACCCGATTTGTGTTCTCAGCGGAATAAAGCTTACACCGAAAGCGGGAGCTAAGTGGGATGATAAGGATTGCCTCAATGTTATAAATTCAGGCAATATAAGCTATGATATATATCTTCGTTCAAGCAATGTGTACAGTATTGCAAGCGATCCGGAGAATCAAGAAAAATACGATCTGTATCCTTTTATTAATCCCAATGACGAGACGGAAAAGGGCGCACGTTTTGGAGCCGAATATACTTCGTTTGAAGATAAGTTCACTTTGGACAAGTCGCGGCTTGAGGGGTGGGTCTTGTCAGATGACAACCGCAGCTATTACTATGTTAATAATGTTCCTGTAACCGGTATAAAGAAAGTTCCTGGCTATAATGATGAGGGACATTACTATTACTACAGCTTCGATGAAAATGGAGTCTGTCAGGGCAAGGTATCTGGATTGTTCGAGCAGGATGGAGATGCCTTCTACGCGGTTAACGGTGAATTGAAAACCGGTTGGTGCCTGATTGAAAATGCAAGCGGCGGAACGGACAACTATTATTTTGATCCGAAAAGTGGAAAAGCAGTTGACGGTAATCAGAAAATAGGTGGATACAACTATGTGTTTGCCAATCATATTTTGGTTCGCGGAGATCTTATAAGAGATAATGAGGGAACCAGATATATGTGGGCGGGAAGTTGGGCTTCACAAAAGTGGATGACAATTGACGGTCAGAAGTACTATTTCCGTTCGAGCTACTATGCGGCTACCGGTGCGTATGCTTTCAATATTCAAAATAAAAATGTGTTTTATATTTTTGATGATAATGGAGTTTGGCAAGAAAATTTTTCGGGATTTTACGAAGACAAAGTAAAAGGAAAAACACGATTAGTCGAAAATGGTATTGTTGTTGATTATCCTGGACTTGTTTTTGTTGACGGATATTACTATTATTTCGCCTATGACGACAGTCATGGGACTATGGTAAAAAATGGTACATACTGGGTGGATAAAACAAACGGTCTTATGAAAGAGGGAAATTATATATTCGACAAAGATGGTCGAATGTTAAATCCTCCGGAACATAAACACACCGAAGTCATTGACGCAGCAAAGGCTCCGACCTGCACCGAGCCTGGTCTGACGGAAGGCAAGCACTGCTCCGTCTGCGGAACGGTTATCAAAGCGCAGGAAGTGATACCGGCTACCGGTCACAAGCCGGAGATTCGCAATGCGGTCGAAGCGACGCTTACGACACCCGGTTACACCGGCGACACCTACTGCTCTGTCTGCAATGAACTGCTGAAACAAGGCGAGGAAATTCCTAAGACCGGTGCAAAGGTAACATGGATTGTTGACGGGAAAGAAACCGAAGAGATTTATGAAAAGGGCCTAACGCCGTCATACAAAGGAACAACGGAAAAGCTCGGCGATGCATATTATCACTATGAGTTTGCCGGTTGGTCGCCAGAGATAAAGACTGTTGACGGCGATGCAACATACACAGCAATCTTCAATAGAGTCGGAAACACCGGTTGGGTTGATGAAGCCGACGGAAGAACATACATCGTTAATGGCGAAAAAGCATATTGCGCTCAGTGGGCAACCGTTGAAAGTAACGAATATTACTTTGATAATTCCGGATATATTGTTACCGGTATTCAGAAGCTTACAAAAGACGGTCTTGAAGCAAGATATGTCTTTGATATGAATGGCGTATTCCAAAGCGCTGTCACCGGTGTTTACAGCATCGGAAATGATACCTATTGGCTCAACAGCGGTATCATCGAAGAAGAAGCCGGCTTGAAGCGCGTTGTCAAGGAGAACGGCGAGGTCAACTATTATTATTTCGTTACCTCAGCTGACAAAGAAGCAAACAAAGACAAAGATCTTGACTTCACGCCGAGCAAAGCAGTTAAGGGAAATAAGGTTGATTTCTGGATAACAAAAACAAACGGTCTCAGCCTTCCGGAGTGGGGATATTTCTTCGATGAAAACGGAGTTATCCTGCATGACGATGACACCAGCAAGAACGGTATCTTAAATGAAAACGACGGTAAATACTATTATGTTGATGGTATTAAGGCTCATGCCGGTATGATAAAGGTCGGTAATGACTATTACTATGTGAGAAGCAATGGACAGCTTGTTGTTAACCGCAGTTATTACTGTTCAAACAATCATGGCTTGATGGCAGACGGTACTTACACATTCGATGAAGAAGGCAGACTTAAGATCGAGATTCCGAAGAATGGAATAGTCAGCGAGAATGACAGCCTTTACTATTACAAGGATGGCAAGCTCAATTACGCAGGACTTATCGAGATCAATGGCTCGTATTACTATGTCCGCACAAGCGGCGAGGTCGTTCACGGAAGAAAGTACTGGATCACCAAGACCAACGGTCTTATGCCGGAAGGCTCGTATGAGTTTGATGCTGACGGAAAGATGATTAATCCTCCCAAGCCCACCGATCCTTCGGAAAAGAAGAATGGAATAGTCAGCGAGAATGGCAGTCTTTACTATTACAAGGATGGCAAGCTCAATTATGCGGGACTTATCGAGATCAATGGCTCATATTACTATGTCCGTACAAGTGGCGAGGTCGTTCACGGAAGAAAGTACTGGATCACCAAGACCAACGGCCTTATGCCTATGGGCTCATATGAGTTCGGTGCAGACGGAAAGATGATCAATCCTCCCAAGCCCACCGATCCTTCGGAAAAGAAGGACGGAATAGTCAGCGAGAATGGCAGCCTTTACTATTACAAAGATGGCAAGCTCAATTACGCAGGACTTATCGAGATTGAGGGCTCGTATTACTATGTCCGCACAAACGGCGAGGTCGTTCACGGAAGAAAGTATTGGATTACCAAAACCAATGGTCTTAAGGCGGAAGGCTCGTATGAGTTTGATGATGACGGGAAGATGGTAGTTAATGTCTAACTTTCGCCTGACCCGAGGCAGATAAAAATGTTTCGGGTCAGGGTAAAGTAAAAGGGGCAAGAAGTTTGTTAAAATCGGTCGTCCGGCAAGCGACTGAAAATTTTGAAGCCAAATCTAAATGAGAGGGAATGAATGAATGAAAATCAATTTGAAACGAATAGGTTCTTTTGTGCTTGCGCTGGTAATAGCACTGTCCGCACTTCCGGGTTTTGTGCTTACTGCCAAAGCGGCAGATACAACAACACTTCAGACGATTGACGGACTTGGGGCAACATATACAACCCCATCAAAAGGCAAGGCTGAATGGTCTGCAAACGGTACTATTATAGTTGGAAAGGCAACCGGATATAAGGTCGGCGGATCTATGATAAAAATTCCCAAAAGTGCCGAAACGACCTTAACTTTCACAAATAATTCGGGAAGTAAGGCCACTTTGAAATTTCATTATGAGTTGGAAAACGACGATTTGGAAAACGGCGGCTCTCTGAGTGGGGCTATTAGTGGAACCTCAGATGACTATAATGCGGAGCTCGGTGCGGGAAAGAGTATTTCGATAACGCTTAAATCACCTGAAGGCGAATCTAATACCAATGAATTAATAATTTCCGGACTTTCGCTTATAAGAGCCGATGCCGGAAATGTGACGACGACCTTCAAACCCGCCGAGAACGGAAGTTTCAAAGTTGCTGCTGGAAGCGGATCTGCTCAAGAGGTTACGGAGGAGATATCTAAAACGACAGCGGCGGGAAGCGAATATACTGTTACGGCAATCGCGAACGATGGCTATATATTCTTTGGCTGGTACAATGTGGAGAAAAATACTGTGCTGAGTACAGATGCAACTTATACATTCAGCGCATCTGCGAATATGACGATATCACCAAAGTTTGTGGCAAATACAACTGCAATTTTTGGCGTTGGTGCGTTGAAGTTCATTGATCTTAATGAAGCATGTGCATATGCACATGCCGGCACGCAGAAAACAGTAATTTTGCTCAACAGCGGTACTATCAGCGGGAATTATATCATCCCCGACGATGTTACTCTGCTTATACCGTTTGATGAAGTGGGGACACTTTATACCACGACACCGATAGCCACTAGATCCACAGCGGCAGCCAAGCCTTTCCGGACGTTGACCATGGCAGAAGGCAGCTCTGTTACGCTTGCAAGCGGAGCGTCTATCAGTGTCGGCGGACAGTACTATGCGGCCCAGGGCGGTGCACAAGGAAAAATCGTCGGCCCTCACGGCTTCATAAAAATGGAGTCCGGCAGTGCCATAACAGTGAAGAGCGGTGCGAGCCTGTATGCATGGGGCTTCATCTCCGGCAGCGGCGCCGTTACGGTTGAGTCCGGCGGCTCTGTCTATGAGTGGTATCAGGTTCTTGACTTCCGCGGCGGCACTGCCACCTTCCAAATGGATAAGAATAATAAAGTGTTCCCGTTTAACCAGTATGCGGTTCAAAACGTGGAGGTGCCACTGAAACTGTATGCCGGTGCAAGCGAGACAGTTTATACTGCGGTATATGGTGGGTTCGTGGTAAAGGAAATTCATCCCACATCAATCCCGTTTATTGCCGACGATGGCATGTTCAAACTTGATTCCGGAAGCCTTACCAAGGAATATGACGGCAGCACCGATAGAATTATCTATACAATTGACGGTGAAGCTCAGGTTAACAGCCTGAATTTGGAACTGTCAGGTATGAGTGTCAGCTCCAGCAGCTATGTTTTACCGCTTACAAATAATATGACCATAAACCTGACCTCCGGCAGCAAACTGACTGTCAACCAGACGGCGGCTCTGCTTCCCGGCGTACAGGCGTCAATTGCAAAAGATGCCGAATTAGAGGTATCCGACGGAAAGAGCATCTATATCTATGATGCGGACGAGTGGGGCAGCTATTGCAGCGGTGGCGGAAATGAACATTTTGTTCCGGTGGCCTACGCACCCGGCAGGACAGGCAAACGCGCACCGCTTGCCGATGCAAAGGTGGACGTCAACGGAACACTGACCGCAAAAGGCGGCGTTTATACCACCGCAAGCGGTGCAGATATCTGCTCCTCCGAGGGAACCGGTCAATATGTCCAGCAGGGTAAACTCGGCAAGGAAGCAAAAACATATCAGTACACGCAGAGCGGTTCCGACGTGACAGCCTACGAGATTCCGATTACTCCCGCAAAGCTTCACAACACTAACGGCACTTATACCGAAACCAAGGGTTCACAAGCCGGCGATACATACTTGGTGTATGATGGCATATGGGCTTTGAAAAAGAATAACATCACAATTACCTTTAACGCTAATGGCGGCACGGGCGAGATGGCAGCTTTAATGGCGAACCCCGGTTATGATAAGCAGCTCAGCTCCAACACATTCACTCGTGAGGGTTATACGTTTACCGGCTGGAATACCAAGGCTGACGGCACAGGCGCGAATTATGCCGACGGGGCAACAGTGAAATTCGATGTTGATACCACGCTCTATGCGCAGTGGACGCAGAAACCGGTTATAACCTTTGACGCCAACGGCGGCGAGGGAAATATGGGCGCCCAGACTGTGAATCCCGGCGTGTCTGCCGCACTGCCTGCCAATACTTTCACCCGAGCTGACTATGACTTTGCAGGATGGAACACCAAGGCTGACGGCACCGGCACGGCCTATGCCGACAAGGCAAACATCACCACCAACGAAAATGTCACCCTCTACGCCCGGTGGACCCTGCACGAGTACCATGTCCGCTGGCTCAACTGGGACGGTCAAGTTCTGAAGGAAGGCGACTACACCTGCGAGGAATATGCTTATTATGATGAGTTTGAGCATCCAATACCACCAAAACCCGAGGACGAGAACTATACCTACGTCTTTGCGAGGCGCTGGACTCCCTATGATGAGACGAAGGACGGCTGGGGCTTCTACCCGCATGAGGACGTTGTTTTCACGGCGGTGTACAACAAGTTTGAAAAGCTCACCGTCACTTTTGATGCCAACGGCGGCATCGGTACGATGGACACCGTAAAAATCGCCAATGGCTCCTCTGATGAGCCTTATATGCTTCCCAAATGTGATTTTACCCGCGAAGGTTATGTCTTCGACGGTTGGCTTATTACCGGCACCGTGGGTTACAATGTTTGGAAGTCCTATGAACTTTATGATGAAAAATGGGATGAAGAATCGCTCTTGGCCTTCTCCGATTTGAATCTCAAGGCGAGCTGGAGGCACGCCGACGGTTGGTTTACGGATGATAACGGCAAGCAGTACTACGAGAACGGCGAACTGCAGAAGACCGGTTGGACCAAAATCGACGGTCAGACCTACTATCTCGATCCCAAGACCGGATATGCGGCTACCGGAATCGCGACGCTGATCCCCGATGGAGCAACGAAAGCAGCCCGCTGCGTCTTCGACGCAAACGGCGTATTCCAAAGCGCTGTCACCGGTGTTTACAGCATCGGAAATGATACCTATTGGCTCAACAGCGGTATCATCGAAGAAGAAGCCGGCTTGAAGCGCGTTGTCAAGGAGAACGGCGAGGTCAACTATTATTATTTCGTTACCTCAGCTGACAAAGAAGCAAACAAAGACAAAGATCTTGACTTCACGCCGAGCAAAGCAGTTAAGGGAAATAAGGTTGATTTCTGGATAACAAAAACAAACGGTCTCAGCCTTCCGGAGTGGGGATATTTCTTCGATGAAAACGGAGTTATCCTGCATGACGATGACACCAGCAAGAACGGTATCTTAAATGAAAACGACGGTAAATACTATTATGTTGATGGTATTAAGGCTCATGCCGGTATGATAAAGGTCGGTAATGACTATTACTATGTGAGAAGCAATGGACAGCTTGTTGTTAACCGCAGTTATTACTGTTCAAACAATCATGGCTTGATGGCAGACGGTACTTACACATTCGATGAAGAAGGCAGACTTAAGATCGAGATTCCGAAGAATGGAATAGTCAGCGAGAATGACAGCCTTTACTATTACAAGGATGGCAAGCTCAATTACGCAGGACTTATCGAGATCAATGGCTCGTATTACTATGTCCGCACAAGCGGCGAGGTCGTTCACGGAAGAAAGTACTGGATCACCAAGACCAACGGTCTTATGCCGGAAGGCTCGTATGAGTTTGATGCTGACGGGAAGATGATTTTAGGCTAAATCAGGATTTTATCTGCTAATTACTGTAGAGGCATTTTTGCCTCTACAGTATTGGTCTTTGTATTGGTGTGATTTTTTGAAAGTTTTACAGATAAATAATGTCTATCGTGCAGGAAGTACAGGAAAACTGACAGGACTTCTACATGATGCCCTCATAAATGATGGCTTTGATTCAATAGTTTTATATGGACGCGGATTCACTGTGAATGAGAAAAATGTTTACCGCGTGTGCAGTGATATTTATGGGAAGCTAAACAGTGCAGTTTCTATGTTGAGCGGAATAAGGTATGGTGGGTGTGTATTATCTACCCATCGGGTTATTGAGCTGATAGAACATGAGCATCCGGATATAATTCATGTTCAGTGCATTAATGGGAATTTTGTAAACATATATAAATTGATAGAATATTTAAAAAAATCAGGCATACCAACAGTATTGACTTTACATGCAGAGTTTATGTATACTGCAAACTGCGGACATTCATTTGATTGTGACCGTTGGAAAATAGGTTGCGGAAATTGTCCAAGACTGAGTGATGCAACAAAGAGTATGTTTTTTGATAGAACACATGAGAGCTTTTTAAAAATGTCTGAGGCTTTTTCTGGCTTTGGCTCACGAATCAGTGTAGTATCTGTTTCTCCGTGGCTTATGGAGCGTGCGAAAAAGTCGCCGATTCTTGCTGATATGAAGCACGAAGTAATACTAAATGGTGTTGATACGGAAATTTTTCATCGCAGCAGTAAAAATAGAGTGAAACGTGAACACAATATTGAGAATGAAACGGTGCTTTTTCAGGCAACATCTATGTTTAGAGACAAGCCTGGAGACCCCAAGGGTGGAGCTTTTATAATAGATCTTGCAAACAGATTACGTGATTTACCAGTCAAAGTAATCATTGCAGGAAAATATGAGATATCTGGTAAAATACCAGAAAATATGATTTTGCTTGGAAAAATAAATGATCAAAATCTATTAGCGGAATACTACAGTATGGCGGATATAACTGTGCTGACGAGCAGGCGTGAAACCTATTCGATGGTGTGCGCCGAGAGTTTGTGCTGTGGAACTCCGGTGATGGGTTTCTGTGCCGGGGCGCCGGAAATGATTTCCATCCCGGAATATAGCAAATTCGTGACATATGGTGATATGGATGGATTAGAAAGATGTATAAAGAATTTTATAACATCAAAAAAATCTTTTTCAAGCATGGAGATTGAAGCAAGAGCAAAAGAGAGGTACTCCAAGGAGATTATGATACGCCAGTATGAGGACTTATATCGGAGGATGGCATGCAGCGAATAAAGCAAGGACTATTATATTCTGATTATCTGTTGGGTGCGGCAATAATAATTTGTCAGCTGTTTGGGCAATCCGAACTCACAAGTATATTCTTTGTGGTAACATTCTTTGCTTCAGCCATTATTTGGATATATACGCTTACGGAAAGGATAACGAATCTTGACGTCCTGGCAATTTTTATACTTATCACTGCTTTTATGAGTGTAACACTGAATGGTATGTTGTCGGGATTTTCCCCATCTTTTGCTTATTATAAAAAGTATATTATGTTTTGCTGCACTATTCTATTTTTTTCTGCGGCTGCAAAAATAGAACGCAAAGATAAGTTCGCTTTGTTTTTGGAGTATTTGTATATCGGAATTGGAATTTTTCTGATGTTTATGTATATTACACAGAACAAAAAGATGCATATACTTAACGGACTTTATACAAATTATTTGACATTCCGCTTTACGAATCCGAATCTTACAGCACTGTTTCTTTCCTGTATGATAATGTTTTTGATAACAATGTTCTTTGATGAGAAAAATAAGGCAAGAAAGGTTGTCCTTTTGATTGCGGCAATAGTTGAAATGGTATTTTTATGTCAAACTTTGTCTAGAAATTCTCTATTGGCGGTTGCAATTTTCTTGTGTCTTTCGATTATATTTGTCATCACTAAGAAACAGTTAAGATTAAAGAAATGGTTTTTAGCCTTATCCGCTGTTGCGCCACTCATATTTGTGGTTGTATATATGCAAATCATAAACGCCCAAACTTTGACAAAAATATTTTCGTTCATGATCGGCGAGGGGAAAGGTCTGGATTCGAGAGCTTTTATTTGGGGAAATGCAATTGATGAACTTATGAGTTCGCCTATAATGGGTGCTTATTATCAAATAAGTAACGGAACAGGAATGTCTCAGTTACATAACACCCATATAGATATTCTTGTTTCTTATGGAGTCCTTACTTTTATATTGGTTTGCATTTTTTTGTATAAATTGATGGAATCTGTGCTTTCAAATGACGATTGCGGTATGAACACAATGATGTTAATTGGATTTATTTGTGTGCTGTTTTTAGGCATGGGTGAGGCTGCTGTTTTTTCCGGGGGAATGGGGATATATCTTTTTGCTGGTGTGTTTCTGATTGTAAAGAAACCAAATTTGGCCATTAATGCATGTAATATGCAAATTGGATCAGATGCGGACGATTCGACATTTCCCAATGGTATGGCGGATGATTGACTTTTGGGATAAGTAACTGCTGTTACTATTATAGTTAGTTTAGGCTTTTAATTAGTTACGAGGTGTTTTATGAGAATAGCCATGCTCTCAAACTTCTTTAACAAGCATCAGCAGCCGGTATCTGATGCTTTTGCAAAGACGCCGAATGTTGTTTACAGATTTATTGAGACTGAAAGAATCCCACAGGAGAGGTGCATACTTGGGTGTGATGATAATTGTGTGTATGTAGACAGAATATATGAAAGCAGTTATCAGATGAAAGCGTGTATGGATTTTATTTACAAAGCAGATGTGACAATTATAGGTTCTGCTTCACAAAGTCTAATAAAAGATCGGCAGAAAAATGGGAGATTGATTTTCAGATATTCAGAGAGACCGTTGAAAAACGGATTTGAACCGATAAAGTATTTTCCGCGGATTATAAAGTGGCGAAAGATGAATCCGATAGATAAACCAATTTATATGCTCTGCGCCAGTGCTTTTACGGCCGGTGACTATGCTAAGTTTGGTTTGTTTAAGGGAAAATGTTACAAATGGGGCTATTTCCCGGAGATGCGGCGGTATGATAGCGTCAATGAAGTTATGCGGCAAAAGGATAAAAAAATGCTGCTTTGGTGTGGCCGCTTCCTTGATTGGAAGCACCCTGACGATGCGATAGAAATAGCTGAACGGTTGCGGGATGCGGGATATAATTTTTCGTTAAAGCTTATCGGCAGTGGTGAGATGGAACCTTTGCTACGCAAAAGGATCAAAGAAAGCAATCTTGAAAATAATGTTGAGCTTCTAGGGACGATGTCCCCTGAAAGTGTGAGAGATGTTATGGAAAAGGCGGGAATCTTTCTTTTCACAAGCGACCGAAAAGAAGGCTGGGGCGCCGTGTTAAATGAGGCGATGAACAGTGGCTGTGCGGTTATTGCAAGCCATTTGGCCGGTGCTACACCGTATCTTGTCGAGGATGGTAGAAACGGATATGTCTATGAATCCGGTAATGTTGACGAGCTTTATAGAAAGGTGAGATATCTTCTCAACTGCCCGGAAAAACAGGATGAACTTGGAATGTCTGCTTATTCTACTATAGCAGAGCTTTGGAACGCGGATGTTGCTGCTGAGCGATTTGTAAAACTTTCAAACGCAATTCTTGAAGGAGACAAAACTCCGGATTTATTTTCAACGGGACCGTGCAGCTGCGCAGAAATAGTCCGAGAGGATTGGTATAAAAAATGAAGCTGAAATCACTGAAACGCAAGATGTCTATATATGCAGTGAATCGTATCTTGGTTGGAACTCGTTACTTTTCGGCAAAAAGGAGGCTTCTGCAATCTGTCGGGTGTCAAATCGGGGAGAATACAAAAATTGTCGGACCTATTTTTTGCACGGGGACTCTTTGCATCGGCGCGAATTGCTGGATCGGACGTAACCTTACTGTCCACGGAAATGGTTCGGTTATCATTGGTGACAACTGCGATATTGCTCCTGATGTCACATTTTTTACCGGAGGACACATAGTAGGAACAACTGAACGCAGAGCCGGCGTAGGGGAATCTTATAAAATAGCTGTTGGCAACGGAACATGGATAGGCGGCCGTAGTACAATACTGGGAAATACAACAATTGGAGACGGTTGTGTTGTTGCAGCGTGCGCCTGCGTTGTAGGAGATGTAGAGAAAAATGTCCTGACAGGCGGGGTCCCCGCAAAGAAGATAAGAGATTTATAATATGAGCAATATTTTTACTGGAAAAAAGGTCGCGAAAAATGCGGGATGGATAATCGCCGGTAAGGTGTATCATCTTTTACTGTCATTTTTTATAGGGTTACTTACAGCGAGATATCTCGGCCCTGACAATTACGGACTTATAAATTATGCGGCTTTGTACACAAGCTTTTTTACATCGCTGTGCACGCTTGGAATAAATTCTATAATAGTTAAAAATTTTGTAGACCATCCGGATGAAGAGGGTGAGGCGCTCGGAACAGCCCTTTTGCTCAGAGCTGTATCGAGTACTTTATCGGCTGTGATGATAATTGCTTTTGTCGGAATAATTGACTCCGGCGAACCGCTGACTATAACAGTTGTCGCGCTTTGCAGTCTTTCGCTTTTATTTCAGATATTTGACACAATCAATTATTGGTTTCAATCGAGGCTGAACTCAAAATATTCGGCAATCGCAACGGCTGTGTCGTATACAGTGGTTTCGATTTATAAAGTTCTTCTATTTGTTTTTGATAAAAATGTTAAATGGTTTGCCGTAGCAACAGCGATTGATTATGCTGTGGCAGCTGTTGCATTGTTGATAATATATAAAAAATGCAGAGGTCCACACTTCTCATTTTCGATAAGAAAGTCGAAAGAACTGCTTTCTAAAAGTAGAAGTTTCATTCTTTCCGGACTGATGGTTTCGATTTATAACTGTACTGATAGATTTATGCTAAAACATATGCTTTCTGATTCGGCTGTCGGTTATTATTCGGTGGCTTCGAGCGTTTGCGCAATGTGGGTATTTCTTCTATCGGCAATAATTGATTCATTCACTCCGACGATAATGCAAGCGCATAAAATCGATTTGAAGCTATATGATAGAACTAACAAACAACTGTATGCAATAGTTTTTTATGTTTCAGTGATTGTATCGGTAATAATTACTGCAGGTGCAAAAATAATAATCGGATTATTATATGGCGAAGCATATCTTCCAGCTGTTGAGCCGTTGAGAATAATAACTTGGTATACGGCTTTTTCGTATCTCGGAGTTGCAAGAAATGCATGGATGGTTTGCGAGGACAAGCAGAAGTATCTTAGTCCTGTATATATAGGTGCAGCGCTGACCAATGTGGCGTTGAATTGGCTGTTTGTTCCGCGTTGGGGAGCATCAGGTGCAGCCTTGGCTTCATTGATAACACAGGTCAGCACAGTGTTTGTTTTTCCGTTTTTTATAAAAGGTCTTAGAGCAAACGGAGTGATGATGCTTGAGGCTTTGTGTCTGAAAGATGTATTGCCTAAAAAGTTTTTTGGAGGAAGCAATGATTGATTTTAAAAACAAACTACTTTTAATCACCGGCGGAACCGGCAGCTTCGGACATGCTGTACTTGACCGTTTTTTGGAAACCGACATAGAGGAAATAAGAATACTTTCCCGCGATGAAAAAAAGCAAGATGATATGCGGCATGCTTATCAACTGGCATATCCGGACAGTGCAAATAAAATCAAATTTTACATAGGAGATGTTCGCGATTACCGTTCTATAGCTCCTGCGTTCCGCGGAGTGGATTATGTGTTTCATGCCGCGGCACTTAAGCAGGTTCCGTCCTGCGAGTTCTATCCGATGGAGGCGGTAAAGACCAATGTTATCGGTTCGAATAATGTTATAGATGCCTGCGTGGAAAACCATGTCAAAAAGGCGGTGTTTCTTTCTACTGACAAAGCGGCATATCCGATAAATGCTATGGGCATGACAAAAGCTGTGATGGAGAAAAATGTCATAGCTCGATCGCGGCAGATGTTGGCAGATGATCCCGTGCTGTGCCTGACACGTTACGGAAATGTTATGGCGTCGCGCGGATCGGTCATTCCGCTGTTCTGCGAGCAGATAGCGGAAGGGAAACCGCTTACTGTCACAAACCCTGATATGACACGGTTTATGATGACACTCAATGATGCAGTGGATCTTGTGCTTTATGCATTCGAAAATGCGGGGCAGGGCGACTTGTTTGTCCAAAAAGCTCCGGCCGCGACAATTGAAACACTTGCGCGTGCTATACTTGAACTGAGGCAATCTGATGTTGGGATGTCTGTTATAGGCACACGCCATGGTGAAAAGGTCTATGAGGTGCTTGTAACAGAGGAGGAAATGCTCAGAGCAGAGGATCTTCCAGGATTTTTCCGCATACATGCGGATAACCGTGATCTTAATTATGACAACTATTTTAAAAATGGAAGCAAAGCTCTTGAGACTGTCGGACAATATACATCTCACAACACACAGAGGCTCGATGTGGAAGGTATGAAGAATTTGCTCAGAAAGCTCAAACTATTTGGGGGAGACTGCTGATGAATATACTTGTTACGGGAGCTCGCGGGTTTGTTGGGAGAAACCTTGTTGAGTCGTTAAAGAATATCAGGGACAACAAGGATCGCACAAGACCGGAACTCAAAATAGATAATATTTTTGAGTATGACATCGGTACAGATTCCGCTGAGCTTGAAAGATTTTGTAAAGATACCGATTTTGTTTTTGACTTTGCCGGAGTAAACAGACCGAAGGACAGCAGCGAATTTGTGACAGGAAATGTGGGATTCACATCAGAGCTGATTGGGTTGCTCGAAAAGCATAACAATACTTGTCCGGTCGTTTTTTCGTCATCCGTTCAGGCAACTCTTGCAGGGCGGTATGCAAACAGTGAATACGGTAAATCAAAGCTTACGGCGGAAAATCTGTTCCTTGACTATGCAAACAGAACGGGCGCACGCGTACTCGTATATCGCTTTCCGAACCTTTTCGGTAAGTGGTGCCGCCCTAACTATAACAGCGTCGTAGCGACATTCTGCAATAATATTGCAAATGATTTGCCTATAAGCGTCAGCGATCCGGATATAGAGCTGGAGCTGCTTTATATTGACGATCTTGTCGGTGAGATGTTAGATGTCATAAACGCAAAAGAACACAGATGTAATTTCGAGGGAGCAAACACGATTGAATCGGACAGCGGTAAATTTTGCACCGTGCCGATAACTCATCATGTTACGCTCGGCAGAATAGTTGAGATTCTCAACACATTCAAGAGTCAGCCGGATACGCTCGTGATGCCGGATATCCCGGCAGGAAGCTTTGAAAAAAAGCTGTATAGCACATACCTGTCGTATTTGCCACGTGAAAAAGCAATTTCCGCTTTGAAAATGAATGCTGACGCTCGCGGCAGCTTTACGGAACTGTTGAAAACCGCCAATTGCGGGCAGTTCAGCGTCAATATATCAAAACCCGGCATAACAAAGGGCGAGCACTGGCACAACAGTAAATGGGAGATATTTATTGTGGTTTCTGGTCATGCGCTGATACAGGAACGACGAATAGGGTCGGATGAGATATTGAATTTCGAAGTGAGCGGAGAAAAGATAGAAGCTGTGCGTATGCTTCCCGGATATACGCACAATATAATAAATCTCAGTGATAATGAGGATTTAATAACGCTTATGTGGGCGAATGAACAGTTCGATCCTTTACACCCGGACACATTCGGAGAGGCGGTGGAAAGATGAAAGATTTTGAAAATATAAGCTTTAAAAATAACGGAAAGCTGAAGCTTCTGATAATAATAGGCACGAGACCTGAGATAATCAGACTTTCTGCCGTGATAACCAAATGCAGAAAATATTTTGACTGCATACTTGCGCATACCGGGCAGAATTACGACTACAACCTGAACGGTGTGTTTTTTCATGATTTAAAGCTCGATGATCCCGATGTGTATATGGATGCCGTCGGAGATGATCTCGGCGCGACGATAGGCAACATAATAAATTATTCCTATAAGTTAATGCAGAAAATAAAGCCGGATGCACTCCTTATACTCGGCGACACGAATTCCTGCCTTTCGGCAATACCGGCAAAGAGACTCCATATCCCGATATTCCATATGGAAGCCGGAAACAGGTGCAAGGATGAGTGCTTGCCGGAAGAGACTAACAGACGCATAGTTGATATAATTTCCGATGTGAACATGGCTTATTCTGAGCACGCGCGCAGATATCTTGCCGAGTGCGGACTTCCGAAAGAGAGAACGTATGTGACCGGCTCCCCAATGGCTGAAGTGCTCCGCGCAAACCTCGCAGAGATAGAGAAAAGCAATGTGCTTGAAAAATTAGATGTGCAGTCAGGAAAATATATATTACTCTCTGCCCACAGGGAAGAAAATATTGATACAGAGAAAAATTTTCTGTCGCTGTTTTCTGCGATAAATGAACTCGCGGCGATGTATGATATGCCGATACTGTATTCGTGCCACCCGAGAAGTAGGGAGAGACTGAAAAAGAGCGGGTTTGTTCTCGACAGCCGCGTCAGATGCCATGAACCGTTTGGCTTTCACGATTACAACAAGCTTCAGCTCAATGCCTTTGCGGTCGTTTCCGACAGTGGCACGCTGCCCGAAGAAAGCAGCTTCTTTACGAGTATCGGAAAACCTTTTCCTGCGGTCTGTATAAGAACATCTACGGAGCGGCCGGAGGCTCTTGAGAAAGGTTGCTTCGTGCTTGCAGGGATAGATAAAACGGAGTTGCTACGCGCGGTAAAGTTGGCTGTTGAAATGAATGAAAATTCGGATTTTGGCGTCCCTGTTGCAGATTATACAGATGAAAGCGTGAGCGGCAGAGTAGTAAAAATCATTCAGTCATATACCGGCATTGTTGACAAGATGGTGTGGAGAAAATCCTGAATTTGATGCTCGTATTGATTTTTCTTTAAAATTCTACATATAGTAAACCGCTGATCAGCGCTGTCCGCAGGCGTTTGAAATCAGCGGTTTGTTATATATACAGTTATATATTTTGCGAAAAATCCGCAATGGCGGCGAAAAACATCAAGAAAATAAAAATAACGGCGGGCGAAAAATCGCCGACCGCCTGAAATATTTATAACGTAGCGTTATCAATCAAATAACCAAAAGACTGAATTCTTTTCGTTATTTATCCGCCGCTCTGCCCGTAAAATGTCGCCTGCGGGTGCACAAAACAGAGATAATCCGACCGCAGGGGAAAGACGATGCACAAAAGGTGGAAAAAAAGGCATCCCCGGCTTTTGCGGACAGGCTTATGGCGGTCCCCATCAACGATTAATAACGCTGCGTTAATAATTAAAGTATATCATTGAAAAATATATTTTGCAATGTCGATTTTTGCCAAAAAGCCGCAGACAAAACGGGCGTAATATAGCCCGAACATGCAAAAGCAGCCGCGCGGGCGACTGCTTTGCTTTATATCTGATTTATTCCGCGACTTTCATCGTCAATTCGAGTATGCGTCTGACGCTCGTCTCAAGGTCGGCGCGGGTTATCTTGCCGTTTTCAAAAGCGGCTTTCAACTCCTCGGGCTCGCCGTCGCCCATCTTGACATCGTTGCCGGCGAGAACCTCGTCGGAGTGGCTGCTGTGGACGCCCCAGTCTGTTGTGACCATGCCCTTGAAGCCCCACTCGTTGCGGAGCATCTCGGTGAGCAATTCATGGCTCACCGAAGTGTGGCAGCCGTTGATGAGATTGTAGGAGGACATAATTGTCCACGGGTCGGCCTCTTTGACGCATATTTCGAAGCCGCGCAGATATATCTCCCTGAGCGCGCGCTCGGAAACTCTGGAATCGCATTCAAAGCGGTTCGACTCCCTGTTGTTGCAGGCGAAGTGCTTTACAGATGCGGCGATTTTCTGCGACTGGATGCCGCGCACGTCGGCGGCGCAGCACTTTCCGGCGAGGAGGGGATCCTCGGAGAAATACTCAAAGTTGCGTCCGCACAGGGGATTGCGGTGGATGTTCATCGCGGGCGCGAGCCATACGCCTAGATTGTTTTCTCGCAGCTCCGCGCCGCCCGCCGCGCCGACTTCTTCAATGAGCTCCGTGTTCCATGTGCACGCGAGAAGCGTTGCGCAGGGCCATGCGGTGGTGGGCACGCCCGTTGAAGCGTTGAGGCGCAGACCCGCAGGCCCGTCAGCAGTCGGGACGGGCGGCACATCGAGGCGTTTCATGCCGCCGAACGCGCCGGTATTGCAGACGCCGGGCTGATTCTGATGCCCGCCGACAAAGTCGATAAGCTCGTCAACGGTGAACTGCTTTATGAATTCGTCGAGCGTTATATTTTCGCCGACTTCGTCAAACATGATCGTATCTTTGGGCGCGGTCGCTTCGATGGGAGCGTGCGTGCCGCGTGTGTAAACGGGTTCACCCATCGGGAGATTTTCAAAGCTGCCGTCCGCGAGCAGACGTTTTTCGAGCTTGAACGGTCTGCAGAGCGGCTTTGATTCTTTTGTGATTATATCCTCGCTCAGCACGAAGTCGTAGCGGAGCTTTTCTGTCGCTCTGACGGAATTTCCGAGGTAGAACGAGTATGTGCCTTTTTCGAGCACGAATGCGGATTTTTTTATTTTGCCCAAATCGTCGAAGCTCGCCATGTCGCCGATATCAAAGCTCAGCGCGATTGCCTCAGACTCACCGGGGGAGAGAAGCTTCGTCTTTTTGAACGCGGCGAGCTCTTTTGCGGGCTTGCCGAGCTTGCCCTGCGGCGCGCTGTAATAGAGCTGAACGACCTCTTTGCCGGGCACTTTGCCGATGTTTTTGACCGTCACCGCGGCGACTATCTTTCCGTCGCTCTCGCCGCAGAATGCGCCGCTGAACTCGAAATCGGTATAAGAGAGACCGAAGCCGAACGGATAGCGAACTTTTTCGGCGGCGCCGGGAATCGTCTCGAAATAGCGGTAGCCAACATATATATCATCGAAATAATCGAGATGCTCGAAGCCTGTCAGAAACTCCTGCGCGTTCTGATATGAGTCGTAGGAGTCGGGGATAGTGTCCGCCAATTTGCCGGAGGGGTTGACATCGCCGCAGATAATGTCTGCAATCGCCATGCCGCCCTCGAGTCCGCCCTGCCAGCCGGAGATTATCGCGCCGACTTTTTCATTGTCCGCGAAATACTCGCAGTCAACGACTGCGCCGGAGTTGAGGACTATAACTGTGTTCGGGAACGCCGCAGCGACTCGGTCGATGAGGCTCTTCTCCGTGTCCGAAAGGTAGTAGTCGCCGGGGATAGCCTTTCTGTCAACGCCCTCTGCGGAGAAGCGGCTGAGGGTTATTATCGCGATATCCGCGTTCGCGGCTGCCTCCGCTATGAGCTCGTCGGGCATATGCGCCTCGGCAACATGCATGCTCGCGAAGGTGTCGTAGATTATATCGTCTTTCTCTTTGCAGAAGGACATGGCGTTGACCTTGTCCCATATCTTCTCAATCTGGGCGCGGGTCGGGATGCGCTTGCTCGCCTCCTTGACGTATTCTTTGTAGAACTCGACGGTCGGCTTGAACACGCTGACCTTGCCCTCGGCTTCCTTCTGACTGAATCCGTCATAGACATTGCGGATGTAGGCGCAGAAAACGTCGCCGCTTCCGCCGCCGCCCTTTATGTATTCGATAGTCGCCTTGCCGAAGAGTGCGACTCTTGTTCCGCGCGTGAGCGGCAGAGTGTGAAGCCTGTTTTTGAGCAGTACCATACCCTCGCCGGCGGCCTTTCTCGAGAGCGCGGCGTGCTCGGGTGAACCCGTGACCTTTCTGCCGTCCGTGCCGAGCGGAATGCAGGGCTGATATCTGAATCTTGCGTATTTGTCCATAGCTGTTCTCCGTCCTTTATTGAATTTATTTAAGCTCACCTTGTGTTATTCTGTCGATGAAAATGCATTTCGACTCATACGAATCCGGCTTGTTTTCGTCTATTATAATCAGTCTGCCGCCGCGTTTGTCGCCGTAGGAGTGGTAGCCCGCGCCTGGGCTCTGAACGAGCTTTATGCCGTCGACTTCCATTGTGAATGTGTTAACATGGTCGTGGCCGAAGAATGCGGCGACTATATCGCCCGTTCTCTTCCAGCTCTCGAATTCGTCTCCGTTTTCGAGCGGCGGGCAGGGGGATTCGTGAATCTCGCCCTCGAGCAGTGCGCCGTCCGGGACGGAGTAGTGCTGCGCGCCGAGGCTGTATTCGCCGTCCGGGTCTTTTTTGAGTTTTTTGTATTCCTGAATGACGGGGATATGCTGAAACAGCAGAGAGGGCACGGCTTTTCCGCTGTTCTGCGCCTTGAGTTCGGCGGCGCGTCTTTCGTACCACGATATCTGATCTTTTTTTACAAAGCCGTATCCGGCGTCGTTTATAACATTGAACTCATCGTCCCTGACATAGTCGCCCGAGTCGATGCACCAGATGTTCCAGGCGATATGCCTGCCGTCGGAAGAGAGAATTGGCAAACTGCAATTCGCACAGCCGGAGACATCCTTGTCGTTCATCGTGCTCCTGAAATTCTCGTATTCGGCGTATATACAGATCTGATTCTCTTTCGCGAGAAACGGCAATTTGGGCTGCGCCTCGGCGTCGTGGTTGCCGAAAACTATGGCGAGCGGGATATTTTTCTCCGCAATCGGCGCGACTATCTTTTTGATAGTATTATACATATATTCATATGTGAACTCCTGCCAGTAGCCGCTGATGTTGTCGCCGCCGAAAACGATAAGATCGGGATCTGCAATTTCGATGCATCGGCGAATGACATTTATCGTCTCTTTGCTCTTGTTTATCGGTATCTGTCTGTCCTCCTCATCGTCCATCTCCGGGTCGACCTCGTGGACATCAGTCAGATGCAGAATGCGGAATTTTCCGTCCGCGCCGAAGCGCAGGGGAGCCTGCTTTTCTTTTATATATTTCTTTGAATCCGGCAGCCCTTTTGCCATGCTGTTCCCTCCGATATTTGATACTGAAATTATATACTTGCTTCGACACTGTGTCAATAATTGTGTTGCATTCGCGATTCTGCGTTGTTTACTGTGCATAATTTAAAAAGTCCGTTTTTGGCAAAAGTGCATATTGCGAAAAGCAGAACGCGGTGATATAATTGATTTAATAACACGGTTTTCTAATTTGCAGATGAGGGGCGCGCTTTTTGAAAAATACACTTGATTCATCCATAGTCAAGCTGACGAATTACCGCTCTGTGTGGGAATACATACACAAAAACAAGCAGGCGACAATTCCGCAGATAGCCAAAAGCATCGGGCTGAGCCTGCCGACCGTGACGCGAGCTATTGATTACGGTGTTGCGGAGGGAATTATTAATCCGGACGGAGTTATAGGTGCGGAACGCGGGCGTAAGGCGCAGGTATATAAGCTTAACGCGGACTATATGCATTTTCTGCTGATTTATCTTGACTCCGATGTTCTTTCATACAGAATCCATGATTTCAGAAGCCGTACTATCGGCAGCGGAAATATACCGATTTGTGACGAAAAAGTACTTTCGACGCTTGAGAATCTTGTTATGACAAGCGTTGCGGCCGATCCGCTCATAGCCATGACGGCGATAGCCGTTTCGGGCGTTGTCTGCAAGGGTGTTGTTATGGACTCGGCGGCATTCCCGTCGCTCAACCATATCGATGTTGCAAAGAGGCTGAATGAAAAATTCGGACTGACGGTTCTTATTGACAACGACCTGCATGTCGCAACGAATGTGGCAAGAAAATATTCGAATTATCAGGAGGGTATAACCGTTCTCTATGCTTACGGCAAGCGCAAGAGCGGTTCGGGAATAATCGCAAACGGCGAGGTGCTCTGCGGCGCGTCGGGCGCTGCCGGCGAGGTCGAAAACATCCCGCGGCACACTCCGGACATTGAATCCGAGCGCATAGCTTTTTGCAGCGAACGCCTCCAGGCGATAATCGCGCTGATGAATCCGGGCAGGGTAGTTATATATGAGCTCGATGAGGGCATGGATACGGACAAGCTCATAGGTTTGATAAAGAGCAAAATGAAGCCTTATCTTCTGCCGGAGTTCAAGCTCGGTCGCGATTTCTTTGAGGACTGCTTCCTCGGGCTTAGCATCGTGTGTGAGGTTGGGATAAAACAGAGCCTACGGGAGAGACTTGATTTTTAAATAACGAGGGGAATTTCAACAATTCCCCTTATATCTCAAATAATTAATAACACTTCTTTAAGATATAACTTTACTTATTTGTAAATATTATAATATTGCGGCGGTTCTGAATTATTTTATGAATACTGCGGTACTTTGTTGGTGCCGCATATTAAAAGCTGAATTTATAACTTAATGTTATAATATAAATTGCTGCAAAGGAGGAGACAAGAAGAAGCAAAGAATAACAATGTCTATAATGTTTTTACAAAAACGAAAGGAGAACAGAGTAAAAGAAAACATTTAAAAAAGCGCTGAGCGTTATGCTCTGCCTGTGCATGCTTATGTCTGCCGTGGCGGTCGGTCTTAACGTCTTTGCGCAGGAGGAAGCGACCGCAGCGCTTGACGGCGCTGTCAGCGAAGCGGCTGCTCTTGCCGTATCCGATCCTACGGACGAAAAACCCGACGTTGACGCTATGGAGCGCACAAAGGTTAAGCATCCCTTCGGCGCCTCCAAAAAGTCGGTCAACAAGTCACTCAACAGAGTTGAAGATATCCTCTTTACGGCTCTGAGCGTTCCCGAGAACGGACTTACTCAGATGCTCTCCGATGGCGTTTACACCAACTACACCGTCGCCCTTATTGCAAAGAAGCTGTTCCCGCTCGTCGGCGTACTCACTTCTCTCGTTGCAAAGGACCCCAAGGATCTTGCATCCAAGCTCGATAAGGACACCTGCGCCGGAGCTATAGCTGCTCTTAACGCCGCGGCTGAGACCGTTGATGCAGAGGGTAACACGGTCGGAAAGCTTGACGCATGGCAGTATCTCACTGTTGTTGACGGCGACTTCGGTTTCGCTAACGGCGACAAGGAGGGCTTCCTCGATGCAGTCGCATCGCTGTTCAGACCCCTTTCGCTCATCACCATGGTCATTACCCTTGAGAACACCTGCAACACCTCCGACGGTAACTATATCTACGGCGGATACGAGGAGCTCGTTCCGATTCTCGAAGTCCTCGGCGCGGACGGCATAATGTCCTCCGTTGAGTACACCGAGTATGTAAACGCAGGCGCAAACTCCGACGAGAAGATGGATCGCCGCATCCGCGGAATCTTCGTTCCCGTATTCAATCTTATCGACACCATCGCCTCCGCCGAGTCTCCGCTCACCGAGGTTATGAAGCTCCTTCCGAAGGTCGCTTATGCAGTCGATTCCAGTATTCTCAACACCCAGATTCAGAGACTTATCGGCAAGCTCGGCATGGGCCTGGGCAGCAGTATCAATGTCGACCTCACCACCGAGGGTCTCTACAATATCCTCACTCCCAAGCTCAAGGACATCGAGCTTCAGGCTGCCAAGACTGACGAGAACGGCGAAGAGACCGCCCCCGCAGTCACCCTTTCAATAAGCCTCGATAAGGACAAGTTCGTCTCCGCTATCAAGGATCTCTCCGGCTGCGGCGTTTATACCGCAAACGAGAGCATCGCACGCGGCAAGAACTGGTTCGTCAGCATCGACGGCGACGCGGCAGACGCATTTGTCGTTCTGTTCAGATATCTCCACTCCGAGCTCACTTCCGACAGCAACGCAGCAGCCATAAAGACCGCTGTCAAGGCTCTTGACATGAACTTTGCTCAGAGAATAGCTGTCAACTTCCTTGTTTCGATCGTGCTCTCGTCCTCTGCTGACGGCGCTCTCAGAACGCTCGTCTTCATGATTCCGATAGTCAAGGTCGGCGTTAAAATTGCAGGTTGGTTCGGCGCGTTCAAGAAATAAACCGAACGTCAAAAGGTAAAAACACAATTTCATAAAAGCAAGGTTCGGCGGAGCGTCATACGGCGTTCCGCCGCTTCTTTTTGCCAATTATAAATCAAACTGTTAAATCAACTAAAAACAGGGCTGTTTTTTCGGCATTTCGTACAACCCGTTGCTCTTGTTTTTTGTTTCACCTTATGTTAAAATCAAATTGTAAGATGTATAGACGCTTGATTTATAGAAACGCATTAAAGAGGGGAGTCGGCTTCCCTCTGTGCTTTAAACGAATTAATAACGCTGTGTTAATAATTATTAACAAACGCTTAATTACAAATAAATAGGCAATTAAGGAATTTATAACCTTTTTATAAATTAATTTCAAGGCAGAGGAGGAGAAACCCAAAAGAGAGATGAGTTAACAGCCCCCCCGTTTTAAAAACGAAAGGAGAACAAGTTATGAAAGCATTAAAAAAGACATTCAGCGTTATACTTTGCCTGTGCATGATAATGTCCGTTATGGCGGCAGGGCTCAATGCCTTTGCGCAGGAGGAAGCGACCGCAGCGCTTGACGGCGCTGTCAGCGAAGCGGCTGCTCTTGCCGTATCCGATCCTACGGACGAAAAACCCGACGTTGACGCTATGGAGCGCACAAAGGTTAAGCATCCCTTCGGCGCCTCCAAAAAGTCGGTCAACAAGTCACTCAACAGAGTTGAAGATATCCTCTTTACGGCTCTGAGCGTTCCCGAGAACGGACTTACTCAGATGCTCTCCGATGGCGTTTACACCAACTACACCGTCGCCCTTATTGCAAAGAAGCTGTTCCCGCTCGTCGGCGTACTCACTTCTCTCGTTGCAAAGGACCCCAAGGATCTTGCATCCAAGCTCGATAAGGACACCTGCGCCGGAGCTATAGCTGCTCTTAACGCCGCGGCTGAGACCGTTGATGCAGAGGGTAACACGGTCGGAAAGCTTGACGCATGGCAGTATCTCACTGTTGTTGACGGCGACTTCGGTTTCGCTAACGGCGACAAGGAGGGCTTCCTCGACGCTGTTGCGTCGCTGTTCAGACCCCTTTCGCTGCTCACTACCGTTGTTTCCTTTGAGAACACAACCAGCTTATTTTACGGTCCGCAGCTGGGCATATACGAGGATCTCATCCCCATATTTGAGGCTCTCGGCATAAAGGACTTTATGACCTCCGACGAGTACACCGCATATGTTAAGAAGGGCGCCAACACAAACGAGAAGATGGATCGCCGTATCCGCGGCATCATCACTCCCATATTCACTCTTGTTGACGCAGTTGCCTCTGCGGAATCCCCGGTCGACGAGGTTCTGAAGCTTCTCCCGAATCTTGCCTCCGCTATTGACACGGGACTTATCGACACTCAGATACACAGTATGCTGGGCAAAATCAGCCTGGGTATCGGCAACAGCGTTAAGGTTGACCTCACCACCGGCGGCGTATACGATATGATCGCCCCCAAGCTCAAGGACATCGAGCTCCAGGCCGCCAAGGTTGACGAAAACGGCGAGGAGACCGCCCCCGCGGTCACGCTTACAATAAACCTTGACAAGGAGAATTTTGCGGCTGCAATAAAGGATATTGCCGCCTGCGGAGTCTTCACCGCAAAAGAGAGCGCAGCCAAGACCAGAAACTGGTTTGTCGGCATAGAAGGCGACTCGGCGGATGCGTTTGTCGTTCTGTTCAGATATCTCCATTCCGAGCTTACTGAGGAGAACAACGCTGTGGCGATAAAGACCGCTGTTGCAGCTCTCGACATGAACGCCTCGCAGAAAATTGTTGTCAATTTCCTCGTTTCCTCCGTGCTCTCGTCCTCTGCTGACGGAGCGCTCAGAACCATAGTTGCTCTTCTTCCGCTTGCAAAGACCGGCGTGAAGATAGCAGCCCGCTTCGGCGCGTTTGATAAATAAGCTTTAATTTGCAAAACACAATTTCATAAAAGCAGGGTTCGGCGGAGCGTCATAAGGCGTTCCGCCGTTCCGTTGTCAATCACAAATCAAATTGTTAAATCAACTAAAAATAAAGCTGTTTTTTCGGCATTTCGTACAGGCCGCCGCTCTTGTTTTTTATTTCTTGTTATGTTAAAATCAATTCGTATGAAATACATTTTTGGAGGTCTTTCTATGAAAAAATGGCGAGTAGGTATTATCGGTGTCGGCGGAATATTCAACGGCGCTCACCGCGAGCACTATCTTAAAGACGATCGCCTTGAGGTTGTCGCGCTCTGCGACATAATCGAGGAGAGGGCGGTCGAGTGCCGCGACGGATTCTTCCCCGACGCGAAGGTATATACCGATTTCAACGAGCTGCTCAAGGACGAGACGATAGATTCTGTCGATATCTGCACCCCGAACTATCTCCACTCGATAATCGCGGTTGCCGCTTTCAAGGCGGGCAAGCACGTTTTCTGCGAGAAGCCGGACGCTGTCAATGTCGAAGAGGTCATGAAGATGAATGATGCCGCTAAGGCTGCGGGCAAGACGCTCATGGTCATGAGAAACAACCGCTTCACCGACGCGTCTAAGCTTGCGAAGAAGTTCATTGACGACGGCAAAATGGGCGAGATATACTGCGGACGCTGCGGCTGGCAGAGGAGACGCGGAATCCCCGGCAAGGGCGGCTGGTTCACCACCAAGGCGCAGTCCGGCGGCGGCCCGCTCATTGACCTCGGCGTTCACATGATAGACCTTGCGATATGGCTCATGGGCAGCCCGACTCCAGTCGCCGTGACCGGCAGCACATACTGCAAGTTTGCCGACAACGACGTCAGCGACTCCGTGAACTCCGACTTCGGCGACAAGGTCGAGGACGGCACGTTTGACGTTGAGGATCTTGCGATGGGCACTATCCGCTTCGATAACGGGGCACAGCTCCAGATAGAGTTCAGCTGGGCGTCGAACGTCAAGAAAGAGACACGCTTTGTCGAGCTTCGCGGCACGAAGGCGGGACTCAATTGGCAGGACGGCGAGGTCGAGTTCTACACCGAGGAATACGGCAAGTGCCTCGATGTTATCCCGACTAACTACGCTACCGACAGAGAGCACGCGAGAAATCTCAGGCACTTCTACGATGTGGTTATTGAGGGCGCCGAGCCGTGCTTCAAGCCGCAGCAGGGAATTGATATGATAAAGATTCTCTGCGCAGTTTACGAATCCGCCAGGACGGGCAGAGAAGTAGTGCTCTGATAAATAAACTTAACGAAAAAGCACCCTGCGGCTCAGTGCACAGGGTGCTGTAATTTAAAGCGGAGAGGCACACGCCCCTCCGCTCTTTTCGTTTGTTATTTCTTCGCTTTCTTCGACTTCTTGTCGTACCTTCCGCCGAGTCTTTCTTCGGCTTCGGCGCGGGTTATCTTGCCGCTGTTGCAGTCCGCCATGGTCTGAACATCCTTGTCGGTGAGCTTGTAGCGGGTCCAGATGACATAGGCTATGGCGTAGCCTATCGCCGTGAACATAACATAGATGAACCACAGAACGGCCTTCGCGTGGTCTGTCTGAGTGACACCCTGGAGGTCTGCGAAGTTCTGCGCGCCCTCGACGCTGACCCAGCCGGTGGACTTGAGACCGAGTATGAACATTCCGAGCGCGCCGGAGACGGCTGCGGTGAGCTTGCACATGAAGGTCTGGATTGCGAAGGTGATGCCCTTTGCTTCGATGCCGGAGGTGAATTTGCCGAACTCCGCGCAGTCGGGCGTGAACATGAAGAGCATGACGCCGAGAATAGCCATGGGTACCGCGCGCAGTATCGAGATGATGATGAAGCCTATCATCGAGTTGTAGCCGATGAGCCACATGACGACGCTTAAAATAACGGTAGCCAAGGTGCAGATTCTGAACAGCTTCATCTTGTCAAATTTTCTGACCATGTGGGGCACGAGGAACGAGAATATCGCCGCGGGAACAAGGCTCAGAGCCTGAACGACGAGCGAGAACTGCGAGTTGTTAAAGAGATAGAACGAGACGAAAAGGTTGAGCGAGCCGGAGACGTTGGCGCTCGAATAGAAGAAATAGCCTATGTAATAGATGAGCAGATACTTGTTCTGAACGAGATAGCTGAACATCTTCTTGAGCGTGAAATCCTCATCCCTGTCTCCGCCGAAGCGCTCCTCAAGCTTGAAGCAGGCGGGGATCATCGTGATAATTGCGAACACGGCGCAGATTATTGCGACTACCGTGTAGTTGAGCTTGACCTGCTCGCCGACGAGGACGGTGCCGAGAATGAGCGCAACGCCCGAGCCCACGCCCGCCCAAATCTGCTTATAGGATATAATGCTGTTTCTTTCGTCAATGTTTTCGCTCATCGAGGTGATGATGCCGAATATCGGCACGTCGCAGAGGGTGTAGGCGGTATCCCAAAGTATGTATGCGACGGTGAGCCAGGCGAGCTTCGCGTTTTCGCTGAAGCCGTTGGGAATGGCGAAGAGCATGACCGTAGTCAGCGGGATAAATACGAGCGATATCCTGAGCCACGGAATGAACTTCTTGCCGCTCTTGAATTTTACTTTATCGAACAGCACGCCGAAAATAGCGTCGTTGACCGCGTCCCATACCTTGACCGCGAGCATGATTCCAGCGGTTTTGACAAGTCCGCCGATAGAGAGCATGAGGTAGGTCGTCAGGAAAGAGGCGACAAGGTTATATATCGCGTTCTGTCCGCAGAAGTAGAGATAGTAGCTCAGTCTCTCCTTCGGTTTTGTAGACCAGCCCTTCGGGGTGGATGTGATTTTTTTGATAAGATTCGACATTTTTTGTAACCCCTCCGTTTTTTGTGGATTTCATATTGAAAATCCGTTTTCAGTCAAATAATACTGTACCATATTTACAATAATCAGTCAATGAAAATTTAATTCTAAACGCCCGATTTCTTGACCGCCGGGGTGTAAAAATGTATAATAACCGAAAGCGCGGAGGATGATAATATGATTTTTAAAAGACTGACAAATTCAGAAGATAAAATATATGAAAAAGCGATGGAGCTTTCCTATATATGAACAGCGGCTGCCCGAGATGCGCGGGAGAGGCTACGGTGCGCAGGCGCTCTCACTTCTCGGCGAGCGCAAAAAGACGGTCATTCTCGAAATCGACCCGCCGAATGACGAAGTGTCCGTCCGCCGCAAGGCTTTTTATGAGCGTGCCGGGTACAGAGCTAATCCGTTCGAGCATATCCACCCGCCGTATCACAGCGAATATAAGGGTCACAGGCTCGTTGTCATGACCTGCCCGACGGCGATAAGCGAGAATGAATATAAGAATTTTAACAGCTATCTTGAAAATGTGGTTATGAAAAAATAACATCACGGGGATTTTTCGTCATTTTCAACAAACAACGACAAATTTTTTTGTCATGTTAGGCTGAAATTCCGTGTTTACATTTGACATCGGCTCTGCTAAAATGACCTTGAAAAAGGGGGCGGAGCAATGAAAGAAATAACCAACAAACCCGTGCCGCGACAATATGAGGAGCGGTTTGAAGAATTGACCCGCGGCGAAGAGGTTCTCTTCATCGTAGTGGGCGACCTTGATTTAAAAGGCAAATATGCGGATTCAATGCTCGTTTTCACAAAAAACGGGCTTATTGCCTTTGACAGAAGCTTTGACGGCGGCGTGTGCAGCATCGCCTATAATGAAATGGAGTCGGCGGATGTCAAGCGGCTCTACGGCAACGCGCTGTTTCGAGTCAGATTTTCAAACGGAAAGAGAAAGCCGCTCATGCGCTTTTCTTATGCCGCCGCCGAGGTTGCGGACGCAGGCGCGGTGTTCGTGAACTCGTTGAAAGAACACGGCTATTCCGACGAAGACGCGGAGGTCGTGAAGTCCGTTTATCTCAAGCAGCGCTCTTTCTGCCCGAAGTGCGGTCGCAAATTGCCCTCGCCCGATGCCGAGTGCCTCAACTGCTCCGGCAAGCGCAAGCTTATCACAAAATTTTCGGGCTATGTCAAGCCCGAAACAAAGCCGCTGATAGTGTGTATGATTCTCTCCGTGCTCACAACGGCGTTCTCGCTCGTCCCGCCGTATATAACAAAGATAATGGTCGATGATGTTATCCCGCAGAAATCGTCAAAACGGCTTATGGCGGTTATTTTGCTTCTGCTCGGGGTGTATGTCCTTCAGTATGTGATAAACGGTTTTCGGGCGTATAAGCTCAGAATATCCGGCGACAGGATAGTCTTGAATCTCAAGAAAGATATATATGAAAAGGCGCAGTATCTGCCGATGAGCTTCTATGACAGAATATCGACAGGCTCCGTCATAAACCGCGTCAACTCCGACGCAACGGTGATACAGAACTTCATCATGAAGATAACCCAGGAGGCGGTCATTCAGGCGTTCACGCTCGTGGGGCTGATAGTCATAATGTTCATGATGAGCTGGCGGCTGGCGCTCTTTTCGCTCATTCCCGTGCCGATAGTCGTGTTTGTCGGCAAGCGGTTCGGCAAGGTGCTCGGACCCAAATATATGCGCATGTGGCGGCGCTCCGCGTCGATCTCTTCGATGCTCGCCGACACGATACCGAGCGTGCGAGTCATAAAAGCGTTCACGAACGAGCGAAAGACGGTCAAACGCTTCAACGCCTACTGCGACGAATGGTTCAAGGAGGACAAAAAAGCCGCCGTGCCCTCTGCGGTGTTCCCGTCGGTGATAACATTTCTCGTGACCTGCGGAACGCTTGTCATATGGTTCATGGGCGGCAATCTTGTCATCTCCGGCAGCAGCGAGGTTTCGCTCGGTCTGCTTGTGTCGTTCATCTCATATGCGAGCATGTTCTATAACCCGGTCAACTTCTTTGCGAATATCGGCGACACATATCAAAATACATTAGCGTCCGCCGAAAAGATACTCGATATCCTCGATGCCGAGCCCGAGCACGATTTCGGTCAGGGAAAAGAACTCAAGCGCATGGATGGCAAGATTGAATTCAAGAATGTCAACTTCGCGTTCGACCGCTCGAAGAAAGTTCTTTCAAACATAAATCTGACTATAGAGCCGGGCGATATAGTCGGCATAGTCGGAACAACGGGCTCCGGCAAATCGACGCTGATAAACCTGCTGATGCGTTACTATGACGAATACGACGGAGAGATACTCGTCGACGGAATAAACATCAGGGACATCGACCTGAGATATTACAGAAACTCAATCGGCTTCGTCCAGCAGGAGCCGCTGATGTTCAGAGACACGATATATAATAATATCGCCTATGGCAGCGCGGATGTCCATGTTGAGCAGGTGCTCCACGCGGCGGAGGTCGCGAACGCGGACGGTTTTATCCGCCGTATGCCCGATGCATATGACACCATGCTCGGCGAGCGCGGAGTCGGACTCTCCGGCGGCGAGAAACAGCGCGTGTCTATAGCCCGCGCGGTGCTCAAGAATCCGAGCATACTCATCTTCGACGAGGCGACGGCGGCGGTCGATTCCGAGACCGAAAATCTTATTCAGGGCGCGATAGAGAGGCTGATATCCGGGCGCACAACGCTCATGATCGCCCACCGTCTTTCAACTTTGCGCAAGGCGAACAAGATAGTTGTCGTCGATCACGGCGAGATAATCGAATGCGGCACTCCCGAAGAACTCATGGCGCTCAAGGGCAAGTACTACAAGCTCATTGAGATCCAGTCCATGGGCGAACAGCTTCAGAAGAAAAAAGCCGCCGAGAATTTTGAATAAGGGGGGAGCGCAATGCCGAGATATATTGACGGACCGGAAGTGAAATTCACTCGCCGGGACGGGATTTTCGTCGATGCCGAGTTTTACTCAGGCGAGAAGTTCGAGGGACTCGAACTGCACAGAATGTTCCCCATAACCGGACTCAGCAGATACATTTCGCTGATCGACAGCGAGGGCGAGGAGATAGCGGTGATAAGAAACATCGACAATCTTCTGCCGGAGTCGAAAGAGGCTGTCGAGCAGTGCCTCGACGAATACTATATGATCCCGCGGATAAAGCGATTCATAAAGATGCGCGAAAAATTTCTTATCTGGATGTGGACGGTCGAGACGGACAGGGGAATATGCACTTTTGAGATAAGAAATCATCTCACGGCGGTAAAGCCGCTCTATGACGGGCGCATATTGATAAAAGACGCGAACGACAACAGGTACGAGATACCCGATGTCCGCAAGCTCGATAAGAAGAGCCGCAAGATGATAGACCCGAAAATTTAATGAGGAGAATGAATATAATGAAACTTTTGATAGCTATTGTTAATAATGATGACAGCGCGGTCGTTTCCTCGGCGCTGACGAAGGAAGGCTACACGGTGACGAAGCTCTCGACCACGGGCGGATTCCTTATGGTCGGCAACACGACTTTCCTCATCGGCGCGGACGACGACAAGGTCGCAAAGGCAAAAGAGATAATCAAGGAGTATTCGCAGCGCAGGATGCACACCGCCGCCTCTACCGCCGCATTCGGCAGCGGACTCGCCGAGGGCGATCTCGGTTCGGAGGTCGCGGTTGGCGGAGCTATTGTGTTTGTGCTCGATGTCGAGAGCGTCGAAAAATACTGATAGGGGAGAATGAAATGAGCTTCACTGTCAATATCTACTACACCGGCAAAAACGGCAGCGCAAAAGAGTTTGCACGCGAAATGACGGATAGCGGGCTTGTGAATAAAATAAGAGCCGAAGAGGGGAACGAGAGATACGAATATTTCTTTCCGCTTGACGACCCGGAGACCGTGCTTTTGATAGACAGATGGCGCGATCAGCAGGCGCTCGACGCCCACCACAAGTCCGAGATGATGGAAGAGATAGCGGCACTGCGCGAAAAATACGCCCTGCGCATGCGCGTAGAGCGATATACGGAACTTTAATAAACGCCCTTCGTTCAAGATGAAAAGACTTTGCGTGAATTGGGACTTGTCTCAGAATCTATTTAGGCGCCCCTGTAAGGGGAGCTGGCTCGGCGTAAGCCGAGACTGAGGGGTTAGCCCGCCCTGCTTAAAATAATAAGTATATGTGCACGATATCGCTACAGCTGTTTATTGCGATATTTATACTCGCAAAGCCGTTTCGCTGCCTATCCATCCATCAAACTATAAAGAATGACCGACCGCAGCATTTTTTTGCTGCGGTCGGTCATTGTTCTGCGAACGCTGCCTTTTGGCGGCGTTCGCTCGGTTCGGATGCATTGCCTGTGTGCTTATCCTGCGTAGAAGAAATCGTCTATCATCTCCTCCACATGGACGGGGGAGACATCGTTGCGCTCGAGCATGGAGACAAAGTCCCTCAGCTTTTTCCTGCTGAAAGAGATGTCGGGAAAGCTTGTTGTTTCATTTAATCCGTTTTCCGTGACGGTCATCACTATGCCGTAGGAAATACGGCCGCTCGAGGCGGTTGAACTTTTTCTTGCTTCGGAGGCGCACTGAGCATCGGAGATTGCCGCATATCCGATGTCGTTCGTTTCGCATCCTGCCGAACGGCAGATGCCGTCGGTGATCTCAAATCTTACTTGCCGCATTTGCTCACCCTCAGTTACTACGCTGATTGAGAATAATTATATGTGATTTTGATTCACTTTGCAATAGTTTTTGTAAAGAAATTTTGATTTTTTATAAATTTTTATTGATTTTGTGCAATATTTTATGGTGTTCGACAAGAAAAAACAGGAAAGCGCGGCATATGTCGGCTTCCCTGCTTGATTTTCAGATGTCGAAAATGTTGAGCCCCGTCTGTTCGCTTATGCGCCTGCCCATGTCAATGTCGAAAATTTTGATGAACATTTCGCAGGTCGCACTTATCACCGCTTCGTTGAGGTGACCGCCGATGACGGCGCCTTTTTCGTCCGCGAACGCGGCGTGGAGGTGGAGATAAGGCTCGCCGTCCTTGCGGCTGAGATTGCCGTTTAACGAGACAAGCTCGAGCGGCTGAACAAATGTCAGGCTGTGGTATTTCTGCTCTTCGAGGTCGTATAGCCCGAACACCGCGCGCCCTACCGCTCCGATGGCTGATATCTCGGCAAAGCGGATATCTTCGTCCTTTGCTATCTTCAGCACCGACGCGATTATTTCCTCGCCCGGGTCAAGCCTTACCGCGAGGACATTGCCTGTTTTTACATATTTCATGATATCCCTCCGTCAAATTTTATTCCCGCCGACTCGCGTATGCGCTGCATCGTGCGGTTCACAGAGAGCGCCGTTTCGCGCAGCTCTCTGTATTTTTCTCTGTTGTTTTCCGGCTCTGTTATCAGCTTATAAAACGCGCGAGCCTCGTTGCCCATGAGCTCATCTTTCGGCGTGTCGCCGCAGATAATGCGGCTCGTCCCGTCGTTCATCACAAGTTCGATATCCGTGAGCTTTGAAATTGAGCCTATCTTTATGCTGCCGCACTCGCCGATTATCTGCGAGCCTGCGTGATCCTGCCCGGTTTTGCAGCTTGTCATTGTTATCGCGGTGTTTTTACTTAGCATCGAGACGGCGGTTGCCGCGTCAGCTCCGCTTTCGAGAAATGCCGATACTGCCGAGACGGTTTTCGGCTCGCCGAACAGATCGATTGCAGGATAGACGCAGTAAATGCCGAGATCCATGAGACTGCCCGTAGCCATGGCGGGGTTGAAAATATTCGGCAGCTCGCCGCGAAGATAGGCTGGATATTTTGAGGAATACTGCGAAAAATCAAAATGCACAGTCCAGACCTTGCCGATGTCCCCGAGAGCTTCTCTGAGCGCCGCCCGCACGGGCGAGTGCATATACATTATAGCTTCGATATATATGAGCTTGTTTCCGTCCGCGATTTCGCAGAGCTCCGAAAATTCGTCGGGCGTCACTGTTATCGGCTTTTCGCAGATGACATGCTTTCCGCTTTCGAGCATTTTTTTGCTCTGAGTATAATGCAGGGCATTTGGACTCGCGATATAGACGCACTCGGCAGGGGAGGCGGCGAGCTCGTCAAGCGAGGTGTATACTGTACTTATCCCGTTCTCTTTTGCGAATGTTTCTCCGCGCTCGCGCGAACGCGAATATACGGCGAAGAGTTCAAAATCGGGCGCGAACTTCAACCCGTCGATAAAGCTTTTGACTATCCAGCCCGTGCCGATGACGGCTAATTTCATATTTTTTCCCTGCTTTCTCAGACCCTGCGCGCCATGACCGTGCAGACGCGCAGAGGGAATATGATATCAAATTTGTTCTTTTTGTAGAAATTTATTGCGTTGGTGTTATATGAATCGACCACCAGCATAACGCCCTTGCAGCCGATCTCTCTGAGATGCTCGGTCAGAGCCGCGAACAGGCGGGTGCCTATGCCGCAGTGCTGATAGCCGGGCTTTATGTTGATGTGCATATGCGCGGGATAGCTTCTTGCGAATAGCGCGGGGCCGTTTACGGACGCCCACGACTCAATTATATCTCCTTTTTTACAGCCCTTGACGCGCGGGAGATATTCGGCTTTGAATATACGCTTGTATTTTTGATAGTCCGGCGCGCAGAAGATATAGCCGACCGCGCTGTCCGTGTCCTCATCGACGGCGATGAAGCAGTGCTCCGCCTCGCGGTCTATATAGTAGTCGCAGAAGGTCGCGAGCAAAAAGCGCATCGACTTTTCTTCGCGCGCGTTGCTGCCCGCCGTGTCAAGGCAGATATTGCGGACATCGTCCCGATATTTTTCGCTGTAATTTGTGATGATTATAGCCATATTCTACTCCTCAAAATCAATGTGGATATGGTTTTCGCCTTCCCAGAGTTCATATTCGCAGTCGCTGCCGTAAGTGAACCACGCCTTTTGCGGAACGGTTACATAGAAGTCCATCTCGCGCTCCGTTCTGATAAACGAGACGGCTATTTCGCCGCGCACCGTCGTTATGTGACCGCTCGCGCGGTTGAGCCCGTCGGGAATCTGCGGAGCAATGACAATTTTTTCATAGCCCGCCGAGTTTTTCTCCTGCGTGATGCCGAGAATGAACGAGAACAGATACCGCGTCACCGCGCCGAACATCGGATGGCTGTGCGAGCGCTCGCCGTCCCAGTTCTCCCAGATAGTCGTCGCGCCCTGCTTTTTCATGTTATAGAACGAGCCTTTGCCCGTTGAAGTCAGCAGATGAAAAGCCGTGCCGGCGCAGCCGCGCTCAAACAGTACGCGGGTGAGGATATCCGTGCCGAAAATGCCGGTGTCAAAAGCATCTGCGGCATCGTATTTCTTTTTTGTATTGTTGAAAGCGCGTTCGCCGCCGAGTCCGATATCAACAGCAAAGCTGTTCGCACCCTGCACGTCGCCGATAAACGAGCCGGTCTGCGGGCTGTAATATGCGTTGAGAATAGCCTGTTTCTTTTCTTCTATGCGCTTTTCGAGCATGGCGGCAGTTTCAGTTTCGCCGATAGCCTCCGATGCTTCTTTTGTCATCATCATCTGCTTTACATAGAGCGCGGTGTTGACGAATGGCTCGCATATTGTTATTTGTTCGGGCGGACACCAGTCGCCGAGGCACCAGCCGCCCTCCTCCTCGCGGCAGACGAGACCGCCGTAGCTGTGTGAGTCGAGATAATCAAAATATCGAAGGATCTTCGGCAGATAACGGCGAAAGGTCTCTTTGTCGCCGTATATTTTATACATCTCATACGGCACGACCGCTATCGCGCCGCCCCAGCCTGCGGGGCCTCCGCCGCCGCCCATGAAAGGCGCGGTGTGCTGGACGTGACCGTTTCCGATGCTCTGGCAGTCTGAGATATCTTTGAGCCACTTTTTATAGAATTTCTGCGAATCCAAAAGCATCATCGCCGCTTCACAGCAGAGCTGACCGTCGCCTGTGTAGCCGAGGCGCTCTATATGCGGGCAGTCCGAGGGCACGCCCGAATGCATGTTGCTCAGCTGCGTTCTGATATATGCGTCGTAGAGCCAGTTGAGCATCTCGCTGCCTGACTCGAACGATGAGGTTACGGCGCAGTTTGAGTGAACTACTTCGCAGCGCACAGGCTTGGCGTTGTTCGTCAGCTCGAAATACCGAAAGCCGTGCCAGGTAAACCACGGCATGCACTCTTCGCCCTTTTTCGCGTTGCGATATTCGTCTTTTTGAATCTGCCCGCGGTCGCAGGAGTCAAAATTCAGCGTGCCGTCCGGGTTTATTTCCTCGCTGCATCTGACGGCTATATTCGCGCCGTCAACCGTTGCCGAAACAACCGGGTAGCCCGAAATATTCTCGCCCATGTCGTATATCGAAACTTCGCCGAGGTCAAAGAGCTTTACGGGCTTTATTGCGCGCTCTGCTCTGTCCGCCGGGCAGTCCTGAACGAAAAACTGAGTCTCATGCGCCGGGGCTTTGATAACATTTTGAAAGCCGCTGTTCGCCGTCAGCTCGTCTGCAAGGCTCATGTCGTGAACCTCGCCGAAATATATATTATTTTCAATAATGCGGCTCTGCTTCCATTCAAGGTTCTCATCGGAAACAAAAGTATATTTTTTGCCGCTTTTATTCTCGGCGTTGATTTTATAGCAGAGTTTTATGTCGCCGTATTTTGCGAACCCCTCGGCGCTGCGCTTCTGCTGGGCGAACCAGCCGCAGCCGAGAATGACGCGGATATCATTTTCGCCGTCAATAACAAATTTGGATATGTCATATCTCACGGCGTATGTGCGGTAAGACAGCTCGTCTAAGATAGGATATTCAAACGCCGTCAGATCGCGCTTACAGTATTGACTGTTGACGGGGACGAATTTGTCCTCGGACACTTCACGCCCGTTTATCCACAGGCGGAAGAAACCGAGCCCGCAGATGGTTATCTCCGCTTTCTTCGGCTCTTCGATGAAGAAGCCGCCTTTTATAACCGGCGAAGTGCAGCCGCTGTCGCAGGTCACCCATTGAGCATTCCCGAAAAGCTTGCTGAAGTTCATGTTATTCCTCTCCCTCAAGTTGAGCTTTTCTGTTTTCGAGCTCTTCCCACTGCATCATGAGCTCGGTCTGCTCGTCGTTGAGCTTGCCGAGCGTTTCCGTCAGCTCCATGACGCGCGCGTAATCTGCCGCCGCTTCGGGGGTCGACATCTCTTCGTTGGTTTTTGCTATCAGCCCGTCGAGCTCGTTTATCCGCTCTTCGCATTTCTTTATCGCGGTTATCGTGCGGCGCAGCTCGCTCTCGCGCTCCTTGCGGCGCTTGTAGTCCTCGCCGCCCTTGCCCATGGTCTTTGTCGCTTTCGGCTTCTCCGCGCTCTGCTCGGCAATTTTCGCCGCGTAGTCGTCGTAGCCGCCCTCGAAGCTCTCCGCGCCGTTCATGCCTATCGACAGCACGCGGGTGGATAACTTATTTATAAAATATCTGTCGTGGGACACGACGAGCATCGTGCCGCCGAAATCGAGCAGAGCCGATTCGAGCGCCTCGCGCGAGGGAATATCAAGATGATTCGTCGGCTCGTCGAGCAGCAGGACATTTGCGCCCGAGAGCATCAGCTTTAAAAGCGAAAGCCGCGCTTTTTCGCCGCCGCTCAGAGTCTCTATCTTCTTGAAAACATCGTCCGCGCAGAACAGAAACTGCCCGAGCAGAGTGCGCACACGCGCCTCGGTGAAATCTCGGTGCAGATTCCAGATTTCATCAAGGACTGTATTATTGTTGTTGAGCGAGGAGAGCGTCTGGTCGAAATAACCGACCTGAACGCCTGCGCCGAAAAGATATGAGCCGGAGTCGGCTTTCTCCTTGCCGATAAGTATTTTTAAAAGAGTCGTCTTTCCGCATCCGTTCGGACCGAGCAAAAAAGCGCGGTCGGATCGGCGTATCTGGAACTCGACGCCGCTGAAAAGATGCTTGCTGCCGAATGACTTTGACAGCCCCCTGACATTCAGAACTTCGTTGCCTGTCGGTTCGACTTCGCCGAACGAAAAGCCGAGAGTTTTCGCCGAACGGTCGGGTGCATCGATTTCCGCCAATTTCTTGTCGAGCATCTTCTGCTTGCTGTCCGCGGTTATGAAATGCCGCCAGCGGCGCTGCTGTTCGATTATGCCTTCAAGGCGGTGAACCTCGTCCATCTGCCGCTCGTAGTGGCGGCGTTCGATCTCGTCGCGCTCGGTTTTTTGCTCGAGAAAGCGGGAATAGCCGCCGTTGAACATCTCGATTCTGCCGTTTTCGAGCAGCATCGTTTTTGTCGTCACTTTGTCGAGAAAATAGCGGTCATGGCTTATAATTACCGCGCTGCCGCGGTAGTCGTTGATGAAGCTTTCGAGCCATTCGAGGCTTGTCAGGTCTATATGGTTCGTCGGCTCGTCGAGCAGGAGCAGATCCGGCGCGCTCAAAAGCAGCTTGCCCAGCGCGAGCTTTGACCGCTGACCGCCCGAAAGCAGGGAGCAGGGGAGCGAGAAGTCGCTCTCCGAGAATCCGAGACCTGTGAGCGCCGAGCGGGTGCGGCTTTTGTAGGTCAGCCCGCCCTCGTCCTCAAACTCGGTGTGCAGTCTGTTCTGCTCGGCGATGAGCGCGTTAATGTCGCCGTGTCCCGCTTCGATGAGATCCGCGAGCTCTTCGAGCCGCTTCTCTTTTTTCATAAGAGGCTCGAACACGCTCTCCATCTCGTCATAGACCGTCTTTTGGCTCCCCGCGCAGGCGTGCTGCTCGAGATAGCCTATCTTTATATTTTTGCCGGGATATACCCCGCCCAGGGTCGGCTCAAGCTCGCCGGTGATGAGCTTGAAGAGGGTCGTTTTGCCCGTTGCGTTCGAGCCGATGAAGCCTATCTTATCGCGCTCTCCGACTTCAAAGCTCACGCCCGAAAACAGCGTGCGCTCGCCGAACTCCATATCAAGATTCTGTACGCTTAAAACTGCCATTTGTAATATCAGACCCTTGTTTCAAGGATCTTTGCTTCTCCGTTTATTTTGTAGTCACCGCAGTTTGCGGGAATGAAAATGCTGCCGCCCTTTGAAAATTCAAGAGTCTCGCCCGCGCATTCAAGCGAGCCCGCGCCGTCGAGGATAAGAAGCGACACAAAAGATTTTTCGTCCGCAGAGCCGTCAAAAGAGCCGTTAACATCGAGAACGCGCTCCGTAAAGAACGGGCAGGCGACAAGATTCGTGACGTTGCCGTCTTTTTTCGGCGTGCAGGGATTTTTGTATACTCCGGTGTGCGTGACATTCACCGCGTCCTCAACATGGAGCTCGCGCGGTTTGCCGTCAAAGCCCAGGCGGCCGTAGTCATATATTCTGTAGGTCGTGTCCGAGTTCTGCTGAACCTCGGCGAGCAGGATGCCCTTGCATATCGCATGGAGCGTGCCGGACTCAATAAAGAAGAAATCTCCCTTTTTGACCGGGACTTTTTTGACATAGTCGGTCAGCGTGCCGTCGGTTATCGACTGCCTGAACTGCTCGCGGGTTATGTCTTTTTCAAAGCCGAGCAGAAGATAAGCGCCCGGTTCGCAGTCGAGGATATACCACGACTCTGTCTTTCCCGCGCCGCTGCCCTTTTTCAGGCAGTAAGCGTCGTCGGGGTGAACCTGAACCGAGAGGTCCGCCGCGGCGTCGATGAATTTTATCAGCACCGGGAAATCAGAGAATCCCGCGCAGTTTTTGCCGCCGAGCTCCGGGTGTTCGAGATAGACTTCGCGAAGAGACTTCCCCGCAAATTCGCCGTTTGCAACTGTTGAACTGCCGTTTTTGTGCGCGGACATGACCCACGCCTCGGCGGCGTTTCGCTTGTCTGTGACAACGGAATATTCGTCAATGAGCCTGCGCCCGCCCCAGACAGTTTCCGAGACAAAGGGCGTCAATACCATGGGATAAAGCTTCAAAACACATTCTCCTTTATTATAAACATCTTATATATTTTTGGCGTTCGGACGAAAAATATCGTCCGGCTGAATTATTTTATCATATTTGTCCCATAATTGCTATACAAATAATACCGGGAGGACGAAAAAATGGTTACTGCTTTCAAATATCTGCTCGGAGGAAAGCTCAAAAAGGCGGACGAAGCTCCGACAAGGGAGGAGCAGCTGCTCGTGGACATAAGAGCGCTCAAAAAGGAGATGGACGCGGCATATCTGCGGTTTGAATACGGCGAGGACGACGACTCGGTCGAGGCCGCGATATACGAGCTTGAATCGCTCAAGCGCCGCTACCACAGACTCCTGAAGCTCGCAAAGCAGGAGGGACTTGAAAGCAGCGACATAGCCGTCTGCTACAAATTGGAATGAGGGGATAGCCTTGTCAACAGGAATGAAAACGGTTCTTATAATATTTCTCGCTGCCGTCGCGCTCGCGATAACGGTGTTTGCCGTGACGAACAGGCGCGGCTTTTCGGCGCTGATACTCAACGCGATAGGCGGCACGGCGGCACTGTTCGCCGTCAACATCGCGGGGCTTGCGACGGGGATACAGCTCTCCGTCAACCGCTGGTCGCTCGGCGCGGGCGCGCTGCTCGGTGTGCCCGGGGTGATATCGATGCTGGTGCTCGATATCGTTTTCAAATAAATTAAAATGAAGCCGCCCGCGGGCTGAAAAGAGCATTTTTGCGGGCGGCTTATAAAAAAATCAATTTTTTTAAAATTATGCTTGACATTCGCGCGGCGTTCATATATAATAGGCTCTGCTGAACGGGAAAGACCGAAAAATTCAGCTCAAATGGACGCTTAGCTCAGCTGGTAGAGCATTCGCTTGACGTGCGAAGGGTCAGCGGTTCGAGTCCGTTAGCGTCCACCAGAAAACGCCTTGATGAAATATCATCGAGGCGCTTTTTTATTTGCTTTGAAAACGCCGCCTGCGGAGAAACAGGCGGCGTTTGATGCTTTATGCGGTTTTGACTTTACTTCTCTTGTTTGCCTTTATTCGCGCGGCGGCATAGGCGATATACGGCACGGCGGCGTAAGCTATTATTATAGGAATAGATGCATCGGACATTTTTCCGTCAGAACCGTAGGTGAAGAGACTTATCATTGATACTATAAAGCCTAATCCCGCGCCGAGGAAAAAGACGACGGAGGCGATGAGCCCTATTAGATATCCGTTTGATCTTTTCCTGCCGAACACTATTCCGAACGCTATTCCGCCGACAAGAACGGCGGAGCTTGCGATGCTCCCGATGATGAACACGGCGTGGCTCGCCGCGAGGCTATCCAGTCCGGCTTCGGGGAGCGCAGTAAGAAGGTAAGCCGCAAAGCCCAAAATGCCGTAAACAAGAAATGTAATTACACCGGTCAGAACTTCTCTTTTGGTGGTTGATTTCATCTTTGTCACCTTGCTTTTTAGTTTATTGAGAAGACAAAACGCGCACAAGCCGGCTGCGATGCCGACCTATGCGCCTTATTAAACTGCCCGAATGCGCACCCGCCTCAGACTTGATAAAAATCTATAATTTTTTGAACCAAACAGCATCATAGCATTTCTCCGAAATTATATGATATTCTGTCTCAGAAAACCCATCTGCAATTACAAAGTAGCATATTTATATATCGGAGTCAATGCTTTTTGACATACTTTTTTGAATATTCACAAAAAGTTAATTTTTGAAAGCGAAAATATATTTCGCCGCCGCGGTGTTGCCGCAAAAACTATTCACTAAAAATAAAAAGTGTGATATAATCAGCTCGACTGAAAATACCCGAAAGGAGCGCAAACATGAAAGAACCCATCACCCGATATGTCGAGGACAGGTATGCGAAGCTCAATGAGTTTGTTTCCATGCAGCCCGATATGTCGGCGCTGCCGGATTTTGAAAAGGAGAAGGGAAAGCTCCCTGAGCCCGTGTGGGCGGGACACGACGATGAAATTGCCGCATATTACAAGGCGTGGGAGATAGCCTTCCGCAACCTCGGAAAGCCGACGAAAGAGAGCGGCTTTGTTTCGCCCTATATCGACGCCGCTTTTAACGGTCACATTTTTATGTGGGATTCCTGCTTTATGCTCATGTTCGGCAAATACGGCGACAGCGTCCACTGCTTCCAGAAAACGCTCGACAATTTCTACTGCAAGCAGCACAAGGACGGCTTCATCTGCCGCGAGATAAACGAATTAGACGGCGTTGACCGATTCTATCGCCACGACCCGACGAGCACGGGACCCGAGATAATGGCGTGGTGCGAGTGGCAGTATTACAAGAACTACGGAGACAAAGACAGGCTCAAAAAAGTCTATTATCCGCTGCTCTCGTTCCACCATTGGCTCAAGAATTATCATCGCTGGAAGGACGGGAGCTATTGGTCGAGCGGCTGGGGCTGCGGCATGGATAATCTGCCGCGCTGCGATCTTGAGCTCATCCCCGACTCGGAGGACTGGCAGCTTGAGACTTTCCACCACAGCTATATGTCCTGGATAGACGCGACTCTGCAGGCGGCGATGAGCTGCGAATATCTTATAATGATGGCGGAGGAGCTCGGTATCACCGACGACGTTGACGCGCTCAGGGACGAATACGATAATCTCGTCAGGTTCGTCAACGAGAAGATGTGGAGCGAAAAAGACGGGTTCTATTATGACCTCAAGGCGGACGGAAGCTTTCTTGCCGTCAAAACCGTCGCTGCGTTCTGGGCGCTTATAGCAAAAATTGCTCCGCCCGACAGGGTGGACGCGCTCTGCCGTCACCTCGAGGATAAAAATGAATTCAACCGCCCGAACCGCGTCCCCGCGCTCTCCGCGGATCATCCGGACTACAAAGATAACGGCGGCTACTGGAACGGCGGAGTCTGGGCGCCGACCGATTATATGATACTCTGCGGGCTCTCTGCAAACGGAAAAGAGAAGCTCGCCAAGGACATAGCCGAGTGCTGCTACCAAAACGCCATGGAGGTCTACAGAAAGACCGGCACATTCTGGGAGAACTATGCCCCCGAGACTGCCGACCGCGGCGACCCCGCGCGCGAGGATTTTGTCGGCTGGACGGGCATATTCCCTATAACCGTTTTGATAGAGTACATCCTCGGAATCAGAGTCTCCGCCGAAAAGTCGGAGATAGTCTGGCGCGTGAACAGGCTCGAAAAGCACGGAATAAAGAAGCTGCCCGTCGGCAGGGATTCGTTCGTCACCCTCATGTGCAAGGCGAGAAAATCCCAAGACGAGAAGCCCGAAATAACCGTCGAGAGCGACAGCCCCGTTAAAGTAAAGGTGATTTACGGCGGGGATATGCAGCTCTCGTTCGAGATTTGACGGAGGAACTTATGAAGCTTGAAGTGAATTTCAAAAAAACAGTCGGCAAAATAAAGCCGATGAACGCCGTCAACAACGGTCCCGTGTATACGGACAACGGCGACCAGAATCTCACGAATCTGCCGGACTTCAGGGAGGCGAACATCCCGTTTGCCAGAACGCACGATTCGTCCATATGCTATGACTACGGCGGAGAGCACACGGTCGATATACATAATATATTCACCGATTTCGACGCCGACCCGTATTCGCCCGAGTCCTATGACTTCACGCTGACGGATATTTATCTCGGCACGATTATGCGCGCGGGCGCAAAGGTGTTTTACCGCCTCGGCAGTAAAATCGAGCACTGGCCGAAGCACTACGGTATCATGCCGCCGAAGGACTATCAAAAATGGGCGGTCGTCTGCGAGCATATCATAATGCATATGAACGAGGGCTGGGCGGACGGCTATCATATGGGTATTGAATATTGGGAGATATGGAACGAGCCGGACTTCAACGACAAGTGCTGGACGGGAACGCCCGAGGAGTTCTATGACTTTTTTGCAACGGCGGCGAAGTATCTGAAAGCGCGGTTCCCGTCGCTCAAAATCGGCGGACCCGCGGTCTGCGGCTACAATGAACAATGGCTCGACGCATTCTTTGAAAAGATGAGAGAAGAAAATGTGCCGATGGACTTCTATTCATGGCACTGCTACGGGTCGAAGGTAAGCGATTTCACGTCCGACGCGCGCCGACACCGCGCCATGCTCGACCGCCACGGCTACACGGACACCGAGAGCATATTGAACGAGTGGAACTATGTCTGCGGCTGGAGCGGCGACGGCTGGAAGCGCAGCCTTGAAACCGAGGCTTCGCTGAAGGGCGCCGCGTTTATCGCCGCCGTTATGAGTGTCTGCCAGCGTGAAAAAACCGATATGCTCATGTACTATGACGCGCGGGTAAATTCGAGCATGAACGGGCTGTTCAAGCGCGGCACTCTGGATAGATTAAAGGGCTATTACTCCGTTAAGGCATGGGGCGAGCTGCTCTCGCTTCAAGATGAATGCGCCCTGAGCTGCGATGTGCCGGATATCTATTCCGCCGCCGCGACGGACGGGGAGACTCAGATGCTGCTCGTCGCATATTATACAGACGACGCCGCGCCTCTGCCGCGCACGTTCAAGGTCGAAACGGGCGAAGACAGGCTCTATACTGCTTATATGCTCGATGAGGAGCACGACATGGAACCGTTCGAGACGATAGCCGCGGACAACGGCGGATTCACTCTGACAATGCGCCCGAACACGGTGGCTGTGATAAAATAAAAATTGATATAAAACAATGCCGCCTGCGTGAAAATGCGGACGGCATTGTTTATCTCAGACAAAATTCTCTGTTAAATACTAAATTTTGAATTTTTTGTTGCTTTAACGGACGTTTTGTGATATTATAAATACATAGGAGTAATTTATAGGAGAATGGGTAGTGATTTTTTAAGACAGGAGGTGTAGATTCAGAAGCTCTTTTTAGTTAGCAAAGCACAAAAACTACAATGTTTAGAAAAGGAGATTTGTAATGCAAAAGGTACTAAAAAGAATTATTTCGGTTTTATTCACACTCATTCTGGTTTCTTCAATAGGAGCTGTTTGTGCATCTGCGTACAGCGTTCCTAATGGATCGAAAACAGCGGTTTTGAAGAGCAATGAACATTATTCGTATTCGGAAACGGTTATGGGTACATTTAAATACATAGGTGCCCAGACAAATAAAGATTCTGCTCACCCAATGACAGCTTGCTCGAGGTATTTTGATGCGAGCTCCAACTCATGGAAATATGATTTGAAGATAAGGGTTAATGCTAAGGACTGCATTGAATGGAAAAAGACAACACGCTTTGATGAAGGGGTTTCATGGCAGCTTTATCTGAAACCTTATGGTGCGTGGGATTCAGGTGCAGAGGGCAGCGGGTACATTTGGCATGTATAAAAAATAAATAGAATGAGTGCCCGCTTTCGGGCGGGCACCGTGCTTATTTTACAATTGAATAGGAGGTATAACCTTGCCTGATAAGAAACTGCTTTCTCAGGTCAGAGCGATATTCTTTCGTTCGAAAGAGATGATCGTTGTTCTGTCGCTGTTTTTTGCCTCGATAGTCGGCGCAGCGGCATGGCAGATGACAAGGGCGATAAGCACCCTCTATGACGATGCGGCTCTCGGCGCGCTCGATATACCGCTGAAGTTTTCTCTCGCTTCGTTCGCCGTCTTCTCGTTTTTGTCCTTTGAGATGAGCTACAAGCTCCGCCGATATAAGCTCGACGAGTGCATGAACACGGTAGCTCACGCAAAAAGAAAGATATTTCTGGCGCAGGGTGTGATTTTTGTTGTCATCATCCTGATATTTTTCGCCTTTTTTAATATATGGAGTCTGCTCCTCTTTGTAAAATACAGAAACTTTAACTGTTGGCACGGCAAGTTTATCATTCAGACCGTTCTGAATATGCTGCTGAGCCATTTTTTTGTTCCCTGCTGCGCCGCGGCCATGGGCATGTCGGCGTCGCTGCTTTTCCGCAGAATAAACGGCTGTCTCGGGCTCGTGCTTTTTGTGCTGCTTGGCTCGCCGCTTTCAAATTATCTCGGCGAGATGGTCTATGAATTCAGCCGCAATGTCAGCATAAATATCTTTCCGCTTTTGCGGCTGTTTGATATCTTTCCGCCGGCGCTCAACTATCGACCGGTTTATGCGTTCGGCCAGTCTGTTTTGCCATATCGCTGGTTGACGGCGCTTTTCTGGCTGCTGCTCTCTCTTTTTGTGATAAGTCTGAAAACCGGGGAGAGAAACAGACGCTTCCGGGCGGCTCCCGCCGTTTTTGCGTCGCTCGCGCTCGCTTTTCTCGTTGTGTCGCAGCTCCCGGCTTCGAGAGTCATAGTGGGTAGCGACGACCCGAAATATTCCATGGAATATGGCGATAAAGAATACTACTACAAGGCATATGACTTTTATTCCGACGACTATGATGAGGACGGCGCGAACAAAGAGTGGGCGCATTTTGAAAAAGAGTTTGATGTGACCGATTACGACCTGGAAATAAAGGTCGGCAATAATCTGCACGTCAGGGCGGCGATAACCGTTGACAAGCCGAATCTTGAAAAGTACGATTTCACACTCTATCACGGATATAAAATAAGCTCCGTCCGGGACGGCAGCGGAAACAAGCTCCGCTTTGAACAGGACGGAGATCGTTTCACCGTTTTCAATCCGGAGAAAAAGAGCCTTGACAGGATAGTGCTTAAATACAGCGGCTTTTCAACGCAATATTATTCCAATCTTCAGGGCTTGTTCCTGCCGGGATATTTCCCGTATTATCCGCACAGCGGCTCGCTGCCCGTATATAACATGGGAATGGGGGAAATATATCGCTTCGTGCTCGACAAGCCGACCCACTTCAAGGTTAAGGTGAACAGCAGCCAGACGGTATACAGCGGACTTGAGCAGACGGGAAAGAATGAGTTCGAGGGCAGCACGACAGGTGTGACGCTCGTTTCCGGTCTCTACGATTGCTACGAAAAGGACGGAGTGAAGATGGTATATCCCTATCTTCATTTCTATTGCGGTCAGGAAAAGCAGCGCGCAAAGTTCTTCGACAATTACCGCTCGACCGAGACGCTTCCCGACAACATAAAAACAGTAATAATTATCCCGAGTATCGAAAGCAGCGGAGGGTATACCGGTTACTGTCAATTTGACAATTGCCTTGTTTCAACGGAAATACTGCAAATAGACGGAGACTATAAAAGGCTGAATATTGAGCCTTGGAAGTTTGACTTGTATCAAAATTATATGAGCTACGCCAACGGCAATGAGAGCACAAGAAAATTTATGCGCGAAATCGGCAGCGAGGAAGGCTACAGCACATATGATTTCATACAGTATATAAACCGTGTCGGCGAAGAAGAGGCGCTCAAGAGAATGTCAGAGTATCTGAACGATCATAACGACAGACGAACCGCGAGCGAGTTTTACGCCGACGCAGACTGAGGAGGGAATTTTTATGCTTTCACTTTATGCGGTGGACAAGAGCTTCGGCCGCAGCAAAATATTGAAATCGATAGATCTGCAGCTCGATAAAAAGACATACGGACTCCTCGGTCCCAACGGCGCGGGCAAGACAACGCTTATGCGCTGCATAACGGGACTCTATCCGCTGAGCGCCGGGAAAATCGAATTTAACGGCAGCGATATTTCAAAGGACAAAAACTTTCAGAGCCATATAGGCTATCTGCCGCAGAAATTCGGTCTCTATAAGGAACTGACCGCCTTTGAAATGATGGAGATGCTCGCAGACCTCAAGAGCGTCAGCCGCGAAAAAATCGGCGATGAGGCGAAAAAATATATCGAACTTGTCGGTCTTCAGGACAAGCTCGACAAAAAGGTCAAGACCCTTTCGGGCGGCATGATACGCAGGCTGGGCGTGGCTCAGGCTCTGCTCGGTGAGCCGGATATCATTATATTCGACGAGCCGACCGCGGGTCTCGATCCGGAAGAGCGCCTGCGCTTCAAGAATATTGTTTCAAAGCTCGAGGGCGAGCGCACGATAATTATCTCCACGCATATTGTCGAGGACGTTGAAAACCTCTGCGACGAACTTGTGATAATAAACAACGGCACCGTGGCGGCGCAGGGCACATGCGCCGAAATAGAAACCGCCGCCGCAGGCAAGGTCTATGAAATCGAGGATTCAAGGCTCGGCGAGCTTTCGGAGCCGTATTTCATTCAGCGCCAGTTTGAGCGCGATTCAAAGCGGATGACCGCCGTGCTCTCGGCGCAGGCTCAGCCTGCTGCCGCGTCGGTGTCGCCGCGCGTTGAGGATGGATACATATGCATAACCAAAAACATATGAGCGCAGTTTTTACGGCTGTGCGACTGTCGTTGAAAAATGCTGGCGCGGTGAGGTTCGTTCCGCTCGTGCTGTTCGATGTTCTCTATCCGATACTGCTCTGCTCCATGTATTTCAACGGCACCGAACCCGATATGATCGAGGTTTATCTGCTGCAGATGTCGCAGGTGATATTTCCGTTTTTCTCCGCGTGGGATGTCATTTTTGTGCTCAGGGAGTATAACGAATCCGAGGGCAATGAGGTGCTGTTCGTCAACAAAAGGGTGAGCGCAGGCGCTATTTGCGCGGTCATATTCTGCGCGATGCTCCTGAATGTTTCAATCATGATGGCGGCGTCGTGCCTGCTCCTGCCGGATTTTGCCTTTGAATTTGTGCGGATAATCCCCGCCTGCGTGTTCTTCTTCGGAATGTGCAGCTTTATTATCAGCATTTCAAAATCCGCGGCGATAAGTATCCTCGGCGGCGTGCTGTATCTGATAGCAAACTATATGTTCTGCATCAACAGAGAGGTGCCGATGTTCTATATGTCGTTCGGGCTTGTTTCGTCCGAACTGGTGCTTCAAAGCTGCCTGCCTCTGTTCGTTTTGGGTATTGCGCTTGCCGTGGCGGGAAATATCATAAGCAAGAAGAGAACGGTCTATAACTGACCGCAAAGTCAATTCAAAATGCCGTGTCCGGGAGCGGGTAGACCGCTTTTCGGGGGCGGCAAAATTTTTTGCAAATTTTTCCTTGACAGAACAGAAATATAATGCTATGCTATATACATAGAACACCGATGTATAGAAACTCTATGCTAAAAGGAGGACTTTATGTGAATATCCAAAAAGAACTGTCGAAGGGCAGCAGCTCGCTGCTCGTGCTGTCCGTCCTCGGAACAGGGGACATGTACGGCTACCAGATCATCAAGGAGATCGAACAGCGCAGCGAATTTGTGTTCTCGTTCAAGGAGGGCACGCTCTACCCGATACTCCACGGCTTCGAGCAGGAGGGACTCGTGAAGTCCTATTGGCAGGACGGCGAGCGCGGCAAAAGGCGAAAATATTATCACATCACCGACAGAGGGCTGAAAATGCTCAACAAATCGACCGAGGACTGGCATTCGTATTCGAGCGCAGTCGAAAAGGTGATAAGGAGCGGCTTCGCACCCTCGGCGGTCTGAGGTAGATAAAATGGACAAAAGAATAGAAAGCTACCTCGATTCTGTGATTCCCGAAAAGCTCTCGAAAAGGCGGCAGAAGCTTATCCGCGAGGAGCTGCGGGATCATATATCCGACCACATCGATTTTTATACCGAGATCGGCTACAGCGAAGATGAGAGCATCCAAAAAGCGCTGGCCGATATGGGCGACGACGGAGGTGTAACCGCAATGGTGAAAAAGGATTTCGAGAAAGTCTACGGCGAAAAAATCTGGATGCCGATTTTGGCGTTTGTGCTGACGACAGCTGTAATAATGGCAGCGATGTCTTGCGGTGTGTGGATATTGAGCGCGGACTCTAAGGGCAGCCCGGAGACGGCTGAGATTTTTGCAAGCTTTGCGATAATACTCGCGTTCTCCTTTGCTTTGGCAGTTGCCTACAGAAAGGGATTTAAGAAAACACTGCTCGCAATAGGCATACCGAATCTGCTGTTCGGCGCAACTCTGATTTCCAGCGGCTACACTCAGCCCGCGATATATGCGCTCGTCTGCGATATCTGCTTTATGCTTGAAAAGCTGACCCCGCTGATTACATATAAATTTGCGAGCGAACAAGAACTTGTAAGTGAATATATTGCTTATGCCGCGGGAGTGGCGGCGGATATCGGATTTGCGTTAGCGGCGCTTATACTGTTTATAAGGCTACGTAAAAAAGGCACGCCGGAGAAAAAGAGCAAAAAAGGCATTATAATAACGGCATCCGTCCTGTGCGCGGCGGCGATAGTCTTGACTTTTATGTACACGGGCACGGAGAAGTTTTACAGGAGCTATAAGTATGTAATGAACGGATATAAGTTCGAGACCTCGGACGGGATATGCAAGCAGAGCGAAGCGGCGTTCGACTCGATAGAACTCGGAATGAGCTACGACGAAGCAAAGCTGAAGCTCCGCGTTCAGGGCTATATGCCGTTTGACGAATACCGCAAAACGCAGAGCAGGGAAATGAGCAAGCGTCTTAAATATTCGCTCGGCGAGCTTGAGCTTACGGTTACAGACGAGGGCTATACCGTGTTTATCAATCCGAACATATTCTATGACGACAACGACATTTACGGGCGAAACGGCAGCAACGGCTTTGTTTATCTCAGAGCCGATTCCGACGGCTGCGTAGAATCCAAGGGAGTCGGAAGCGGAACGAAGCCGGGCGACGGGAGCTATAGTGTAACATTCTCGAGTGACGACAATTCGGACGGCATAACGGAGGGCATAGTCGAAAACTGCTCCGTATCTTCAAAGTTTTTCACGCTCAAAGACGGGGTTACAACAAGAAAATATGTTGTCACTCCCGGCAGACCGTACCGGATAGAGGATATGCTGTAACAAAATCAGCCCGTAGTGCCGAAGAAGCTATATAAGTCAAGAAGTCCTACCCAAAATAAAACTTGGGTAGGACTTTTTTCATCGCGAGAAGTATGAAAGTTTTTATTATAGTGAGACGCGAAGGTAGAAGTCGATTATCAAAAGTGTCTTGCCGCATTATTACACCGATTTTTTGACCTCTATTCTGACTCTGCCTTTTTTCGTCTGCGTGAACTCTTCGCCGAGAATCGCTCTGCCCTTGCCGCGCAGAACGATTTTGTCTTTTGGGGAGAGGCGGCGGTCAGCTTTCAATACCTGCTCGTCGTTTACCGTCACCGCGCCCGAGGCTATAGCCTGCGCCGCCGCCGAACGCGAGAGCGAGAATATCTCGCCTGCCACTGCGTCGAGCCGCGGCGATGCGACGGTGATGTTCATTTCTTTTATGCTGACCTGCGGCGCGCGGACTTCTCCGAGCGGAATCAATTTTGCTTTCAGCGTAGCGCGTCCCGCACCCGTCAGATTTTCTTCAATATATTTCGCGGCGTTCGGCAGGGCTATGATGTCGCAGCCGTCACTGTGAACGCAGATGTCTCCGACGCTCTCGCGCGTAAGACCGAGACCCATTACCGCGCCGAGATAATCCCTGTGGCCTATGTCGGAAAATTTGTCCTTCTCTACTCTCACGGCGCTCAGCGGGCAGCCGTCCGCATAGACTGTGAAAATCTCGTTCGGGTCGTCGCTCTCAATATAGTCGGGGATGCTGAGCATGACAACTCGCTCCGCTCCCTCAAAGCCGCCCCAGAAGATGAATCTGCCCGCAGTCGAGCGGGCGAGAGCGACCGCCGCGGAGAGAGACGCGGAATCGAGAAATTTCGATACCGCCGACGGAATATTTTCTCTTTGAGCCTTTTCGATGTTCTCCGATATATATGCTCTGAGTATGCTGCCTTCCATTTTTGCGCCGCCTTTTTCGCTTTCTCGGCTCATTATACCATAAAAATCACGCGGATAAAAGCGCCTCAAACCCCCTATGTGGAATTCTATGGACAAAATGACCAAAGATCAAATCCACTAAAAGCGAATTAAAAAAATTGTGGGAAATAGATAAAAACAGGCGCTTTTTTACCCGATTATGAAAAAAATCCTTTATTTTACACATTTTTTAGCCCCGTATGTATTGCAATTAAGCGTATAATTGTGTAAAATGTCTATAGCGCAGTTGTCAAAATGTCTAAAACGGCAGAAGTTGAAATCATTCAGAATAGGGGTAGATATTATGTCAAACAGGCTTTTCCAGGGTGTCATCCATCAGATGCGCGACGCTGTTGACAGAACGATCGGCGTTATTGATGAGACCGGCACCATAATCTCCTGCAGTGAGCTCGGCAAAATAGGCGAGGTTATCTCGAACGCTTCGCAGATTTTTGCAGAGGACGGCGACCGTATTGTTAACGGCTGCACTTACCGCTCGTTCGGCTCTCATATGCAGGCCGAGTATGCTGTTTTCATTGATGGCGAAGATGAGCTTGCAGGCAAATATGCGGATATCTGCTGCGTGGCGCTGAGCAACATCAAGCAGTGCTACGACGAGAAATTCGACAGGGGCAACTTCGTCAAGAACGTTATTCTTGACAACATACTTCCAGGCGATATCGCTATCAAGGCGCGCGAACTCCGCTTCAACAGCGACGCAGTGCGCACCGTTCTTCTCATAAGAATCACCGAGCATAACGATTCCGCGGCGTTCGACGTTATCCAGAATCTGTTCCCGGACAAGACCAAGGATTTCGTCATCAACATAAACGAGAACGAGATAGCTCTCGTCAAGGAAGTCCGCAGCAACATCGAGACCAAGGATCTCGAAAAGCTCGCGCGCTCCATTTCCGATTCTCTGACAACTGACCTTTATATCCACGCATATGTCGGCATCGGCACGACCGTCACCGGCGTCAAGGAGCTTGCCCGTTCGTTCAAGGAAGCTCAGATAGCCCTCGAGGTCGGCAAGGTGTTCGACACCGAAAAGACCATAGTCAGCTACGACAATCTCGGTATCGCAAGACTTATCTATCAGCTTCCCACGACCCTGTGCGATATGTTCATGCGCGAGGTGTTCAAGCGCGGCTCGATAGACAGCCTCGATCAGGAGACTCTGTTCACCATTCAGCGTTTCTTTGAGAACAACCTCAACGTCTCCGAGACCTCCCGCAAGCTCTTTGTCCACCGCAACACTCTTGTTTACAGACTCGAGAAGATCAAGAAGCTCACCGGCCTTGACCTGCGCGAGTTCGACGACGCTATCGTCTTCAAGGTGGCTCTTATGGTCAAGAAGTATCTCGATGCGAAGCCTGTCAAATACTGATCTGCGGCGTAATTTAAGATCGGTATAAAGTCAAGCGAGGGGGATACCGCTTTATATAGGAGTGAAAACTGTGATTGAATTCAGAGATGTTTCCAAGACCTACGAGAACGGAACACATGCTCTAAACCATGTCAATATCAAGATAAACAAGGGCGAATTCGTCTTTGTCGTCGGCGCGTCCGGCGCCGGAAAAAGCACCTTCCTCAAGCTCATGATGCGTGAGGAAGTGCCCTCGCATGGAAAAGTTATAATCAAAAATCAAGATCTGAGCACCCTTACCCGCAGCGAAATACCCTATTTTCGCCGCGGGTTGGGCATAGTATTCCAGGATTTTCGCCTGATCCCCAAGATGACCGTGTTCGACAACGTGGCGTTCGCCATGCGCGTCACCGGCTCTAAGGAGAACAAGATTCAAAAGCGCGTTCCGTTCGTGCTCGACATAGTCGGGCTGACGGACAAGATGAATTGCTATCCCACCGAGCTCTCCGGCGGCGAGCAGCAGCGCGTGGCTCTTGCCCGCGCCCTTGCGAATAACGCCGATCTTATCATAGCGGACGAGCCGACGGGCAATGTTGACCCGCATATGAGCCTCGAGATAGTCGATCTGCTCATGCGCCTCAACCAGGAGGGCACGACTGTCATCATGGTTACCCATGAGCACAATCTCGTCCGTATGTATGACAAGCGCGTTATCCTGCTCGAAAACGGAACCGTTGCGGCGGACGGCAGAATGAAAAATTCCGCTCACCGCGAGCGCACGCTTGCAAAATCAAGCAGTCTCAACCGACCGGCGGACGGCTTCGCAACGAAGTATCTCGACGACGAGGAAGAAGTTCCGGAGGAGAAATCTGCCGCAAAGGAGCCCGAAAAACTCCCGGAAAAGGCGGAGGAGATAGCTGCCGAGACCGCTGCCGACGATGTCTACAGGCAGGCTCTCGAAAGCATAAGAAAAGAACGCCAAAAAGAGACGACGGAATACGGCGGCGCAGACGATACAACGTATTCTTCCGTCTTGGCGGATTATTCGATTTACCTCGAAGACGACGGAGAGGGGGACGAGAGCGATGAAAAATAACGGAAGCCTCGGCTACCTCACCCGCGAGGGAATGAGAAATCTCTATGTCAACCGACTGATGAGTGTAGCGTCGGTCTCCGTGCTGTTCAGCTGCATGGTGATGATTGGCGTTGCGTTCATGATAATGGTCAATATAAATATGTTCATCGGTAATGTCGAGGATCAGAACGTGATAATGGTCTTTGTCGACGACAGCGCGACGAAAGCGGAGGAGGACGAGCTCGGTGCGAGCCTCAGAGGGCTTTCAAATGTCCGAGAATGTACTTTCGTCGGCAAGGACAGCGGCTTTGCCCAGCTCAAGGACGAGATGGGGGATAGCTCCGTGCTCTTCGACGGGCTCGACGAAAACCCGCTTCCCGATGCATACGAAGTCTCGCTCAAAGATACGGATAAGTTTGACGACACGGTCAAGCGCATTTCTGAACTCCCGCATGTTCTGCATATCCGCGAGAACAGGCAGCTTGCAAAGCAGCTCGCGGGGCTGAGAAATACAGTCAGCTATGTGAGCGCAGGCATGATAGCTCTGCTGCTCATAGTCTCGCTTTTCATCGTCTCCAACACAATAAGAATAACGATGGACAGCCGCAGGCTCGAAATAAATATCATGAAGAGCGTCGGTGCGACAAGATGGTTTATCCGATGGCCGTTCATGATCGAGGGCATGATGCTCGGACTTATCTCCGGAGTGCTCGCCCTGCTTGCCGTCTGGGGCATATATGAAATTGCGGGCAGGTCGCTCGTCAAGACTCTCTCCGGCATCGGAATGTCGGGAATCGCTCCGTTCGGCAAATATGCTCTGATACTGCTCGCCGCGTTTATCGTGCTCGGCGTTCTCTCCGGCGCGCTCGGCAGTGCGGTGTCGATAACAAAATATCTCAAAGAAAAGGAGTTCGCGATAGTCGATGAAGAATAAGCGTAACACATGGCTCAGAAGAGCGGCGGCGTTTGTTCTTTGCGCGGCGCTCGTGCTGATGACCGGAATTTTCCCGACAAGGGTTCAGGCGAAGAGCCTCGAGGATCTCAAGCAGGAGTATAATGAACTCGAAAAAGAGATTGAGGCAAACAAGAAAAAGCTTGAAAGCATAAAAAATCAGCAGACCTCGAATGCGGAGAAGATGAAGCTGCTCTCTTCTCAGGCTGAGGCGATAAGCAGCCAGCTCGATGTCATAAACTCTCAGCTCTCCGTTTTAAATGCGGACATTGCAGACTATGACAGAGAGATAGCGGCACTCGATAAAAAAATTGACGAGGCTCAGTCGAAGATAGACAAGCTCGACGAGCAGATAGACGCCACGCAGGAGAAGATATCAGAACGCCTGCGCGCCACATATATGGCGGGCTCGTCCTCGTGGATTGAAATCCTGCTCGAGTCGGACAGCATCTCATCGCTCTTGCTTCGCATCCAGCTGCTCGCGAGCGTCACGGAGAACGACAACAAGCTCATCTCCCAGCTCGAAAAGCAGACCGAGGAGCTCAACGCCGCCAAGGCGGAGCTCGACGAGGACAAAAAAGCTCTCGAAGAGAAGCGCTCGTCTCTGGTCGAGAAGAAATCCGAACTCGACACTAAAAATAAAGAACTCGCTTCAAAGCAGAACGCATATAACGCGAACTACCGTCAGATATCGGCTCTCATGACCTCGCTCGACAAGAGCAGCGCCGAATATCAGCGGGAGATTCAGCGGCAGTACAGAAAGCGTGAGGCATTTGAGCGCCAGATAGACAAAATCATCAGCGGCGGCTCCCAGAGCGGCGATGTTGACGATGGATTTTATAACGACGGCGAGATGATGTGGCCGGTTCCATATAAGAACTCTTACATCTCCGCGGGCTACGGCTACTACGACCCCGAGGGTGACGGAACATACACCATGCATTCGGCCATAGATATAGTCGTGCGCGAAAACGGCGTCAATGTCTCTTACGGCAAGAAGATAGTTGCGGCGCAGAGCGGCAAGGTGCTCGTCAGGGGCTATTCCGATGTCGGCGGCAACTATATCACCATCGACCACGGCGACGGATACAGAACATATTACGGTCACTGCTCGAAGATAGTCGCTTCGGCGGGACAGTATGTTGAAAAAGGCGAGGTCATCGCCTATATGGGCAACACCGGATATGTCACCGGACCGCATGTCCATTTCCAGGTCATGCATGTCAAGAACGGTGTCGTCACAAGGCTCAATCCTCTCGATTTTGTCACGCCTCCGAATTGATCTCAGGCAGGAAGGAACGTGAAAGCAAATGAACAAGAAAATTTCGCTCGGACTTGCGATTGCGCTCATTATTCTGAGTGCGACCGCGACCTTCGCAATAACGATGTCGGTCTCACAGCGTATGTACAACAAGCTGATAACCGACCTTCCCAAGCGCGCGCAGATGTATGATGCGGTCGAGGAGGTCGACAAGATCGTCCGCTCGAAGTACTACGGCGATATAGACGAGGCTCTGCTCGACTCGAACCTCGAAAACGGCTATATCAACGGACTCGGCGACAAGTACAGCCGCTATATGAACGCGGACGCCTACAAGCTCTATTCCTCGAAGCTTGAGGGACGCAGCGCGGGCATCGGCGTTGAGGTTGAAACAGACCTCGAGAGCGGTTATCTGCTCATAACGGAAGTCTATCCCAACTCCCCGGCGCAGACCGAGGGGCTTCAGAAGGGCGATAAGATAGTTGCCATAGGCGGCGACACAGTCACTGCCGAAAACAGCAGTGAAATGGCGGGCAGACTCAGCGGTATAAAGCTGACCTCCGTCAGCCTCACTTACAGGCGCGACGATGTCGACAAATCCGTCAATGTCGTCCTCGGTTATACGAACCAGACCGTCAGCTACGAGCTTATCGGCACGGTCGGATATATAAAGATATCCGCGTTCTACAAGAATACATTGAACCAGCTCGAAAAGGCAGTCGACCAGCTCAAGAAAGAGGGCGCGAAGAGCCTCGTTTTCGATGTGCGCTCGACCTATGACGGAACTATTGAATACACCTGCCGCGTTATAGATTATCTTGTCCCGACGGCGACCGAGGGCAACAAGGCGCTCGCGACGCTCGTTGACAAAAACGGCAACAACGTCAAGACCTACAGCTCCGACGCCAAGGATATAACGATGCCCATGGCGGTGCTTATAAACTCCGACACCGCGGGCTACGGCGAGCTGTTTGCCTGCGACCTCAAGGATTTCGGCAAGGCGTTCCTTATCGGCGAAAAGACCGCCGGCAGAGCCGATGTTCAGGAGACTTTCGAGCTCAGCGACGGCGGCGCAGTCGTGCTGACCACCTCAAAGATGCTGCCCTATATCAGCGAGAGTTTCGACGGCAAGGGCCTGACTCCGGACACTGAAATTATCCTCGCAGATTCGCTCAGAGAGAATCTCAGCACGCTCGAAAAGGACAGAGACACCCAGCTTCAGGCTGCTATCTCCATGCTCGCGGGCAACTCGTCAGAGGGCTGAGACCGAAAATAAGATATGCAATCTCCCTGCTTTTTGAGAGCAGGGAGATTTTGTTTTGAAAGACAAAATAATGATGCCGATATGTCAAAATATCCGCACCGGATTTTCGGCAGTATTATGTCCTTTTGGGCTTTATGATACAATATTTTGGGCAGATTAACGAAACTTTTCCTGTATCTGTAAAATTTTATCAAATTGCTTGCATATGAGGACAAAAACGGCTAAAATATATGAGGTATATAACCAATAACCAATTATACTAACAACGGAGGAATTCAAATGTCAGTTAAAGTTGCTATTAACGGCTTTGGCCGTATCGGTCGTCTTGCATTCCGTCAGATGTTCGGCGCAGAGGGCTACGAGGTTGTTGCTATCAACGATCTTACCAGCCCCGAGATGCTTGCAAACCTTCTCAAGTACGATACCGCTCAGGGCGGCTATTGCGGAAGAATAGGCGAGAATCTTCACACCGTAGACTTCAAGGCTGCTGAGTATGAAGAGGACGGCAAGACTGTCAAGGTTCCCGGCGCTATCATAGTTGACGGCAAGGAGATCACTATCTATGCTATGCCCAACGCGAAGGATCTTCCCTGGGGCGAGCTTGACGTTGATGTTGTTCTTGAGTGCACCGGCTTCTACTGCTCCAAGGCTAAGAGCCAGGCTCACATCGATGCAGGCGCTAAGAAGGTCGTTATCTCTGCTCCCGCAGGCAATGACCTCAAGACCATCGTCTTCAGCGTCAACGAGGACACCCTCAATGCTGACGACACCATCATCAGTGCAGCTTCCTGCACCACCAACTGCCTTGCTCCCATGGCTAAGGCTCTTAACGATTACGCTCCCATCCAGAGCGGTATCATGTCCACCATCCACGCTTACACCGGCGATCAGATGATCCTCGACGGCCCCCACAGAAAGGGCGACAAGAGACGTGCCCGTGCAGGTGCTGCCAATATCGTTCCCAACTCGACCGGCGCTGCTAAGGCTATCGGCCTTGTTATCCCCGAGCTCAACGGCAAGCTTATCGGCTCCGCTCAGAGAGTTCCCGTGCCGACCGGCTCCACTACCATCCTTACCGCTGTTGTCAAGGGTAGCGATGTGACTAAGGAAGGCATCAACGCTGCTATGAAGGCTGCTACTTCCGCTTCCTTCGGCTACAATGAGGATCCGATCGTTTCCTCCGATGTTATCGGCATGAGATTCGGCTCTCTCTTCGATGCAACTCAGACCATGGTTGCTAAGATCGCTGACGATCTGTATGAGGTTCAGGTTGTTTCGTGGTACGACAACGAGAACTCCTACACCAGCCAGATGGTCAGAACCATCAAGTATTTCGCAGAGCTCAGCAAGTAATCAGCCAAGTTCATTGCCCCGCACGAAAGTGCGGGGCATTTTTTATATTGTTATCTTCGGCGAATTTTTGACGAAGGCTCCCCTGTATGGAAGCCGGGTACGCGAAGCGTAGACTGAGTGGCTATTGCCTCGAATTTTAAATGACATACAATCCGCGCCATACAAAACATAAAAATCCTCCGTACACCAAAATGTACGGAGGATAATTTTTTATATCGCGAGGAACGCTTTGGCGAGCGCGAAGTAGATGAGCAGGGTGACCATATCGACTATTGTCGTTATCATCGGTCCTGCCATGAGCGCGGGGTCGAGCTTTATCATCTTTGCGATTATCGGCAGGGTGCATCCGATTATCTTCGCCACTATAACAGCGCAGACCATTGCAGCCGAAACGACAAGATAAACGGGCATTCCGCCGGAGGAGAAGAGCATCATTCTGCCGATGTTGACTGCCGCGAGGGTCAGTCCGCAGATGAGCGCGACTCTTATCTCTTTGAACACTATCTTCAGATAGTCCTTCGGGTGGATCTCGCCGAGCGCAAGACCGCGGATTATCAGCGTCGAGACCTGATTGCCGGCGTTTCCGCCCGTGTCCATGAGCATCGGTATGCAGGCGGTGAGTCCCGCGACTGCCGTGAGCATATTCTCGTAGTTTTCGATTATCTTGCCTGTAAAAGTCGCCGAGACCATGAGCACCAGAAGCCAGAGGATTCTGTTCTTTGCGAGCTTGAAAACGCCCGTCTTGAGGTAGTTGTCGTCCGAGGGATGAAGCATTGCCATCTTCTCGAAGTCCTCGGTGTTCTCGTCCTCGATGACGTCGACGATGTCGTCTATCGTGATTATGCCGACGAGCCTCGCCTCGTTGTCAACAACAGGGACGGAGAGCAGGTCGTATTTTCTCGCTATGTCTGCGACTTTCTCCTGGTCGTCGAGCGTGTTGACGCAGATGAGCTGGGAGTCGGTGTCCATTATGTCGCGGATAAGCTCGTTGTCTTTTGCCATCAGCAGCGTATGCAGGGCGACCGTGCCGATAAGATGGCGCTTGTCGTCGATGCAGAAGCAGGTGTAGACCGTCTCTTTGTCGACGGCGGTCGAGCGTATGTGTTCGATTGCCTGACCGACTGTGAAAAAGTCATGCAGCTCGACCATCTCAATGGTCATTATCGAGCCTGCGCTGTTTTCGGGATATTTCAAAAATCTGTTTATCAGGCACCTCGTCTCGCTGTCTGCCTTTGCGAGCACGCGGCGCACGACGTTTGCCGGGACTTCTTCGAGGAAGTCGACGGTGTCGTCAAGGAACATGTCGTCGAGCAGGTTCTCAAGCTCTGTATCTGTTATAAGATTCAGCAGTTGCGCCTGAGAATCGGGCTCAAGATAAGAAAAAACGTCCGCCGATATGTCTTTGGGGAGGATGCGGAATATCCGCAGAAGCTCGTCTTCCGGGAGCGATTCCATCGCCTGCGCTATATCAACGACGTTCATGTCGCACAGTTGTTCACGCAGATCGGCAAGTTTGCCCTCCGCCAACAGTGCGCTGATATTTTCCAGGATATCACGGCTCATATTGCACCTCTTTCTCCGTGAGGCGCACGCAAAAAGAGCCGATTTTTTTATCGGTCGAACTTTTTCGGGCGTGACCCCACAGCTTTATTTTTAGTTTGCCAACTTCGCGGCTTAGGTTTGTCGCTGCCCAAAAAATTTCACCACTTTTCAAAAATTTTTGCGTCGGGAAAGCCCGACGGGAGCACTTTTCGCACTCCTACATTAGTTTATACCCCACGACCTCAAAAGTCAAGCAAAAGAGCAAAAATCTTGCGTAATCGGCGGCAATCACCGAAAACGGGGAAAATCAGCCGAAAAATGCCTGAAAACAGGCGAAAACAGACTTTTTGTTTCTATAAATATTAATAAAATATGAACTTTGTTGACGCCCCGCCGTTTTTTGCACGCCGATATGCAAAAAATCGGGGCGTTTTCGCTATGGGTGACGGGCGCTTCGGAGACCGCCGCCGAAGAGCCCGTGAATATAGATGAGGAGATGAGAGTATGAAAAAGAAAGAACCGCTTTCGCCCAAAGAGGAGAATTTCTGCCGCTTCTTTGTCGCGTCCCGCGAACCGCGCGCGTCGGCCGCGCGGGCGGGCTATTCGCTTCACCCGGAGCGAACGGCGATGAGGCTGCTCGCCGATCCGGAGATCAAAAGGCGAATAGCGAAGCTCGAAAACGAGCGCGACGCGAAGCTGGCGGAGGTCACGGAGGGCTACCGCAGACTCGCTTTCGGGAGCGTTGCGGACGCGGTGAAGCTCATTTTGTCGGACGAGCCGCCCTGCGAGTCGGAGCTCGAAAAGCTGGATTTGACAATGGTATCGGATATCAAATGCCCGAAGAACGGGGGAATAGAGGTCAAATTTTTCGATCGACTCAAGGCACTCGACCGACTTTGCGAGCTGAGCAATGCCGCTTCGGCGGGAGAAAATTCGGATTTCCTCTGCGCGCTTGACCGCAGTGCGCGTGCTCTGCGCGGGGATGATGCGGGTGAGTAAACGCAAAAATAACACTTTTGAGAGCTTCTCGGAAAAGCAGCTTCGGGTGCTCTCGTGGTGGTGCCCATCGAGCCCGGACAGGAATTTTGACGCGATAATCTGCGACGGCGCGGTGCGCTCCGGCAAGACGGTGTGTATGTCCGTTTCATTTGTCGCGTGGGCGTTTTCGGCGTTTGACGATACATCTTTCGCGCTGTGCGGCAAGACGGTGACTTCGCTTAGAAGAAACATAATCACGCCGATTCTGCCCGTGCTGCGCCGCCTCGGCTTCGACTGCCGAGAAAAGCTGTCTCAGCACTTGGTGGAGATAGAGTATTCGGGCAGGCGCAACCGATTTTATCTCTTCGGGGGCAAGGACGAGAGCTCGGCGGCGCTCATTCAGGGCATGACGCTCGGCGGAGTGCTGCTCGACGAGGTCGCCCTGATGCCGCGGTCATTTGTTGAGCAGGCTCTCGCGCGCTGCTCGCTCGACGGGTCTAAACTGTGGTTCAACTGCAACCCCGACACGCCGCTGCACTGGTTCTACGAGGAGTGGATAAAAAAGAGCGGAGAGAAAAACTGTCTGTATCTCCACTTCACCATGGACGACAATCCGTCACTCACGCCCGCGATAAAGCGCAGATACGAGAGCCTTTACAGCGGCGCGTTCTATGACCGCTTCGTGCTGGGCAAATGGGTCGCGGCGCAGGGGCTTGTCTACCCGTTCTTTTCGCGCTCGGTTCATGTCGCGGAGCCTGCGGGCATACCGTCGCGCTACTTCATCTCCTGCGATTACGGCACGGTCAACCCGTCGTCGTTCGGACTCTGGGGCGAGTACGGCGGGCGGTGGTACAGGCTGAGCGAATACTATTTCGACAGCCGCAGAGAGGGCGAGCAGCGCACCGACGAGGAGCACTACGCCGCGCTCGAACAGCTTGCGGGCGATCTGAACATAGAGGCGGTCATAGCCGACCCTTCCGCCGCGAGCTTTCTCGAATGTATCCGCCGCCACGGCAGATTCCGCGCCGTGCCCGCAAAAAACGACGTTATAGACGGCATCCGCCGCGTTTCGGATGCCCTCAAGGAGCGGCGCATCCTTTTCTCGCAGTCATGCACGGACTGCCTTCGGGAATTTTCCCTCTACAGATGGGATAACACTGCCGCACGCGATGCTCCGAGAAAGGAATACGACCACGCCATGGACGATGTGCGCTATTTCGTCTCCACAGTGCTCGCGCACGAAGAGGACGACTTTTTCGCGCTCGCCATGAGCAGATGACGGTCGGGCGGTCGGCTGTCATGAAAAGGAGGAATAACAATAAATCCGTTCAAAAGAAAGAAAACCGCTCCCGAGCCTGCGGCGGTGCAGACCTCGGCGCGTCCCGCGTCGGGTCTCGGACTGCTCGACAGCTATACTCCGCTCGGCGGCAATCAGACGCGGCTCTATTACGCCCTGCGCGAAGCGGTGCCGATAATCGACGCCGCCATATTCAAGACCGTCCGCCTGACGGGCGGCTTTGAGGTCAGATGCGCCGACGAACGCCTACAGGACAAGCTCGACCATTTCGTTCGCAATGTCCCCGTCGGCGGCAACCAGTGCGGGCTCGAAAGCTTTATCTCCACTTATTTCGAGCAGCTTCTTACCTGCGGCACGGCGGTCGGCGAGATGGTGACGGATACGGACGGGCATATCGCGGCGCTGTTCAACTCTCCGCTTGAAAATATCGAGCTTCGCCGCGCCTCGGACGGAGTCGGAGTCGATATCTTTTCCGCCTCATGTGTCGGTATGCCGTCGCCGGTCAGGCGACCCGAGCTTGTATTGCTGTCTGTGCTCAACCCGCAGCCGGGCGAAGTCTGCGGCTGTTCGATGCTCAAAGGCTTGCCGTTTGTCAGCGGGATACTCATGAAAATCTACAAGACTATCGGGCTCAATTGGGAGCGCATGGGGAACATCCGCTTTGCGGTCACATATAAGCCGCAGAACGACTCGCTCGACCGCGCATATGCCAAAGAGCGCGCTATGCAGGTGGCAAAGGAATGGAGCGAGGCGATGCAGACGGGCGGCGCGGTAAAAGATTTTGTCGCCGTCGGCGATGTTCAGATAAAGGTCATCGGCGCGGACAATCAGATTCTCGACAGCGAGGTGCCCGTGCGCCAGATGCTCGAACAGATAGTCGCTAAAACGGGACTTCCGCCGTTCATGCTCGGCCTGTCATGGTCGTCGACGGAACGCATGTCGACCCAGCAGGCGGACGTGCTCACCAGCGAAATCGACGCATACCGCCGCATTTTAACTCCCGTCGTCGAGCGCATATGCCGCACCTATCTGCTTTTCGAGGGAACGCCCTCGCAGGTGACGGCTGAGTGGGACGATGTGACTCTTCAGGACAATGTTGAGCTTGCACGCGCCGAGCTCTATGCGGCGCAGGCGGAAAAAATCAGAAAAGAGATTGAAAACGGGGAGTGATAACTACGCAGAACAGCGTTCTTTCAGGCGCTCCGACTCCGCAGGAGCTGGAGCTTATCAACAATTATACCGTAAAGCCGCTGAGCGCCGACGAGGTCTATACCTTCGGTATCGTGCTTTGCGACAATGAAATCGACAGGGACTTCGAGCGCTTCGATATTCCCGCGCTCGAAAAGTTAGCCGAACTTTTTGTAGGCAAGACGGGGATATTCGACCACAGCATGAGCGGCAGGGATCAGACGGCGAGGATATTTTCCTGCCGCGTCGAGACGGACGAGAGCAAAGTGACCTCGGCGGGCGAAAAATACACGAAGCTCTGCGCGCGGGCGTATATGCCGCGCAGCGAAAAGAACGCCGCGCTTATTGAAGAGATAGATGCGGGGATAAAGAAAGAGACGAGTGTCGGCTGCTCGGTCGGCAGAAGCGTCTGTTCAATCTGCGGCAAGGACGGACGAACCGATCCGTGCGCCCACATAAAGGGTAGGGAGTACGGCGGCAAGCTCTGCCACAGGATACTCTGCGACCCGACGGACGCCTATGAGTGGTCGTTTGTTGCCGTGCCGGCTCAGCCGGCGGCGGGCGTTACGAAGTCCTACCGTGCGGACGAACAGACCGTAAAGACCGTCAAACGCCTCTCCTGCGCCAATGAGGGAGTGACCCTCACAAAGGCGGAGGCGGCGGGGCTCTACGGCTATATCGACGAGCTCGAACAGCTCGCCCGCGAGGGCAAAGAGTACCGCGAGGAGCTCATATGCGATGTGATACGCATGGGTGCGGCGGCTCTGCCGGATATGCGCGGTGAGAGCCTCTCGGCGATATGCGGCACCCTCGGTCTCGAACAGCTCAGAGAGCTCAAAAAGGCTTTCTCGGGCGGCGGAAAACTCAACAGCCAGCTCTCGTCGACAAAGCCCGAAACGCACTCGGGCAACAGCGAGTTCAGAATTTAAAGGAGGATAATTATGTCAGTTTCAACTAAAGGTTTTTGTGAGAATGTTCTCACGCTCAAGGCGGCAAGCGGACTCAAGGCGGGCGTGCCCGTCGCGGTCAGCGCAAACGATACCGTTTCGGCGGCAGGCGCGGACGCGAAATTCTGCGGCGTCAGCGTGAATGTAAACGGCGGCTATGCGGGTGTTCAGCTCTCGGGTGTTGTCACTATGCCCTATACGGGCACGGACGCCCCGGCGGTCGGTTATGCGGCTCTCGCATCGGACGGCGCGTATGGAGTCAAGGCGAGCACAAAGGGCAACACCTATCTCGTGCTCAGCGTCAACACAACCGTCAAAACAGTGAGCTTCATGCTCTGATTCTGAAAGGAGAATAATATGACTGCTTTTGATAACATCAGACTTGAAAAAGGTCTCTATGCTTCCGGTGATTTCACCGGCGCACTCGAAAAAATCGACCCCTCGGAGAACTACAGCGGCACCGCGCTCGAGGGACTTGACGCATATCAGCGCCAGCTCAAGCGCTTTGATATAAAGGTCAGCGGAGCGGGCAGCGACGTTGTTGACAAGTTCTTCAAGACCTCCGACTCCGCCGTGCTCTTCCCCGAGTATGTTTCCCGTGCCGTCAGGCAGGGTATGCAGGAGGCAAATGTCCTCCCGCGCATAGTCGCGTCGACTACGGTTATAGATTCGCTCGACTACCGCTCGATAGCCTGCGAGCCGAGCGACGATGAAAAGGAACTCAAAGTCGTCGCCGAGGGCGCGTTCATCCCCGAAACCAGCGTCAAGAGCAAGGCGAACCTTGTTCATCTGAAAAAGCGCGGCCGTTCGCTTGTCGCTTCCTATGAAGCCGTCCGCTTCCAGCGCCTTGATCTGTTTACCGTCACCCTGCGCCAGATCGGCGCATATATCGCGCGCACTCAGCTCAGCGATGCAGTCGATGTGCTCATAAACGGCGACGGCAACGACAATGCCGCCTCCAACACCGCCGTCGCATCCACAGGCAAGCTCACCTACACCGACCTTGTCAATTTCTGGAATCTCTTCGACCCCTATGAGCTCAACACGATTATCGCAGCTCCCGCGCAGGTGGCGCAGATGCTCGGCATTACTGAGTTCAGGGACGCTGCGGCAGGTCTCAATTTCCACGCGACGGGCGAAGTCATAACTCCCCTCGGCGCAGATCTCATAAAGGGTTCGTGTGTGCCCGCAGGCAAGATAATCGGTATCGACCGCAGCTGCGCCCTCGAGATGGTCACGACAGGCCCTGTCTCCACCGAGTATGACAAGCTCATCGACCGCCAGCTTGAGCGTGCGGTCATCAGCTCGACGGCGGGCTTCGCAAGGATATTCGACTCCGCCGCGCGCACCCTTACCGTCTGACGGTGGGGGTGAGAGCATGATAACTCAGTGGAGCGTACTCTCTCTGCTCAGGCAGCTGACGGACATCGGCGAGGATGAAGAAAAAGTCTGCCTCGGGATAGCTCTGAGCTCCCTTGAACGCGTGAATTCGCGATTGAAAGCCGACGCGGACAGGGATGATGTCCGCATCGCTCAGGCCGCCGCGGGACTAGCCTATTACGCTCTTTGCGTGCGCCGCGCGGGTAATTCGGACGGCGTCGAGAGCTTTAAGGCCGGCGATATCACCGTTAAAAAGAGCGCGGACAGCTCGCTTAAATTCGCGGCGTCCGTGCGCGACGCTGCTCTCGCCGAGCTCACGCCTCTTTTGAGCGACGACGGCTTTTTCTGCTGCGGGGTGGAGATATGAACCTCTCGGCGGAATTTGAAAAGTGGGGCAGGGTGCTCGTTATCGAGAATACCGACTCCACGAGAACCGCGCCGTTCAAGGGCTTTATTCAGCCACTGAGATACAAGAACAAGATGTATCTCTACGGCGTAAACACCGAGATAGGCTACAATTCTCAGGGCTATTATCTCTATATCGGCCCGCCCGAGCACGATCTGACGCTCAACGAGGACGCGCTGATAATCGACGGCGATATAAAATATCAGATAGACCGCGCGGAGAAGATAAAGCTCGGCGAAGAGGTGCTCTATGTCTGGGCTGTTGTGCGAACGGTCGTTGAGATAACGGAATAACTCAAAGGGCTGCCGGGTTTTCCCGGCAGTCCGGTTTCAGGGAGGTTTTTATGAGTACAATAAGTGTTCTGCCCTCGCAGATAGCGGGCTGGCTTTCCGAGCAGACAAGTCTCGGCGGGATAAGATTCATAACCGAATATCCCGCCGTCAAAAAGGAGATACCCCTAAAGCGCGTCACCGTCGCCGTGGGCATAGGGGAGATGGAAATAGTGGACAGCTTCACTGAAAACGACGAAGGCGTGCTGATAAAGAACGAATACTGCCGCCTCGCAACTATAAAGATAAAGCTCGCCATCCATGTCCCTTACAGCAGGGGCGGCGCTACCTGCCACGATATTTTGACCGCCATTATCGACTGCCTGACCTTCGACACCGATTTGAATGTTGTCGAGTCCGGCTGCTCCGGCGTCAAGGCGGACAGGGACACCGACGCCTTTGTCCTCGACGCATATATACTCATGCAGGCGGATTTCTGCCCCGCAGACACGACCGGGCTCAACTTCCACTGCTTCCTCGACAAGACCCTGCTCTGCGGCTCGCATATCCGCGACACCGTCAAGCATGTCACCGCCGAGGACAAGGCTCTGTGGAACGCGCCTGTAAAAATCGGCTCATATACGGGCACGGGTGCAAAAAGCCGTTCTGTAAAAGTCGGCTTCAAGCCCACCGCCGTATTTGTTTTTTGCAGGAGTATGCCCGCCGCTATAGCTGATTTTTCGGGCTCGTCAACAAACTGCTATGTTGCCGCCGCGACTCAGGCGGGCGGTATGCCCGGACTCAGCATCTCTTCCGACGGTTTCAGTATCAGTTCGGCGAGCGATGTCAACGGGAGCAAAAATCTTCTCAATGCGCTAGGTATGACCTATATATACATTGCGCTAAAAATATAAAATTGCCGTTTTTGCTGACCTTTTTATCGGACATCGCTTTCTCCTACTGCTTTCAAAATGTGACTGTGCATCATTTAGTGCAATTTTTTGAGGGTAAATTAAATATTTTCCCGTTGACAAATATTTGATGTGTTACTATAATTATAAGTAAAGATACGAACAAATGTTCTGAAACAAGGAGATGAGCAAATGTCAAAAAGAAGTGTCGAGGCGGCGATGGATTTCTCGTTTCCGACTCCCGAAGAGCGGCAGGCGGCGATGTGCGTCTGCTGCGGATCTCACTGCCCGGGCTGCGAATCGCCGGACGACTATGCGTGGCGGCGCAGGGATGTTGACCTGTCTGCGCTCGCCGACGAGGTGATAAAAACAAGGCTTACGCCGCGCGAGAGACAGGTCACGGAGGCATATTGGTTCGACGGCTCGACGATATCCACGATAGCTCAGAAATTGGGCGTGTGCCCGTCGAGCGTGTCGCGGTGCCTCGACAAGGCGCAGAGAAAGATATACGACGCGCTGAGCTTTGCTGTAAAATATCAGCACGATATAGAATCCGTTGATTTCCTGCCGATAGCCGTCAGGCGCGCACTCGCCGTGAGCGCGGCAAAGCGATATGAGCCGAACACCATGGGCGAGCGGATAAAAAAGCTTCGGTGCAGCGAGAACATAGGCGAACAGCTGCTCTGCGATGCGCTCGGGATGCAGATGAGGATGCTCAGAATGATCGAGAGCGGCGAAAAAGAGCCGACTTTGCATCAGCTCGCACAGCTTGCCGGATTTTTCGACACAACGGTTGACTATCTTTTGAAGGGAGAAGACAAATGACTTTCAACAGAACTCTTTCACAGCTTGCCGACGAATATTTCGAGCAGGCGCAGGTGCTCGACGGGATTATAGCAAAGAAAAGAAAGCAGCTTTCGGCTCTGCCGAATCCCGAGACGAGCGACGAGGCATATAAAATTAAAGTTCTTCTCAACGTACTCTATAAAGAACGCAGGGATGTTCTGGAAACGGCAAACTTTCTCAAGGACAACTATTCCGGGGAGGAAAACAGATGAGAGATATAAAAATAACAATACTTTCGGACGGGACGGCTCAGATTGAAGAGCCGTTCTGTTTTTGCGGGGAGCATAATGCGGCGCGGCTTTGTATTACACTCAACGATGAGCTGAAAACGGACGTTTCGTATTATCTTCTGAGCTTCGATGTCTACGGGCTGAGCCGCCGCATCGTGTCAAATATTATCAGCGGCGCAAACAGCACTCCCGCCTATGTCACGGACGGCGTTATATATTGCCCTCTGCCCGAAGCGCTGACTTCAACGGGCGAACTAACCGTTCAGGTCGAGGCGCATAAGCGCAATGATCTCGAGGTGACGAGAATAACCAAGTCTGCCGTGTTCACACTCGGCTTCGAGCCGTCCGTTATGGGCATTGACGGCGAGCTTGAAGAGGAGTGCGGCATCCTGCCCGAGCTCGCCGCCGCGGTGGAGAGTATGCGGGATTTAAAAGCCTTGTTCGGCGGGACGACCGATTTAAAGGCAGTCATAATAAATTCCCTCGGCTTCACTCCGCAGGCTCCGCCATCGCAGTATACCTACAGCACTGCGCAGGTGTCTGCGACGCTCGCCGACAATGCGGAATATCGCATGACGGGGCTTCAGACGCTGACGGTTCAGTATCCCGAAGACGCGAAGTTCGAGTGCTGGATGCGCCTGAGCTTCGCGGCAAGCGGCGATATCACGGTTACTCTGCCTGCGGGCACCGGATATATCGGCTCGGCGCCGGATTTCAAGAACGGCGAAATATGGGAGCTGAGCTTCAAAGACAAAATCCTGGCGGCGCAGAAGGTCGGTGAGGGCACATGAACAGGCGCAGACTAATGGCACTTAAAAAATCAGGTGGCAGTGTAGGTCTCCCTGACGGTTTTACGGCAGTTGATTATATACAAACTTCGGGAAGTCAGCGCATTGACACCGGAGTAAAATCTTCGGCGAGTGTAGGAATGTCAGCTGATTTCTGCCTTGTCGATGCGAGTATCATTCAGAACTTGACGACTGTATACGACCCATATAAAAATTATCAGCTGATGGTTTTGGCGGCATCCAGTTATGGTTCGCCCGATGGCGCGGTATGGTTTGTTTGCGGTTATGGCGCAATCCAATATTTTAAAAAGGCTGATACAGACAGACATGTATATCATTTCAATGCGGATGGGCAATACACCGTCGAAATGGACGGCATACAGTATAAAAAAGCCGACCCGTCTCAAACAACATTTCCGGCAGATACGCTAAATCTGTATCTTTTTGTGCGCAACGCGTCATTTTTCGATGGATATGCCCGTATGAAACTGTACTCATGCGCAATGTACGACGGCGGCAGAAAAATCCGCGATTTCAAACCGTGTCTCGATGCTGATGGTGTTCCGTGCCTTTATGACCTTATCAGCAAAACAGCATTTTACAATAAGGGTACAGGCTCTTTTACATGGGGGTGATTAAATGTACGGAAAACTGGTAAACGGCGAGCTTCGCGGCGCGCCGAGACCGATAAGAACAGAAAATGGCGATGTTTTTACCAATGACCCGGCATTGCTTTTACAGTACGGCTACAAGCCGATAATTACGGCTGTTTATCCGTCCGATGGCGGGTATTACACCGAGTCATGGACGGAGACGGAATCCGAGATAAAGCAAATCTGGACAGCCGCTGAGCCGCCCGAGGACATATCGGCGGACGAGGCGCTGGATATCATCACAGGGGGTGCGGATATATGACGAGGACGCAGGCAAAACGCTTTCGCGAGATGATAACAAAAGCTGCCGCGAAGCTGACGAACGCCGAAGCTCTTACAAGTATCAGCCTATTTGAACCGTGGAGCGGCGAAAAAGACTATTCTATCGGCGACAGGGTGCGCGACGGCGGGAATTTATATCGCTGTTACAACGCTATATCCGCCAATCCCACATGGCGTCCGAGCGTGACTCCAGCGCACTGGGAACGTGTGACGGTAGGCGAAGACGGCACAATTGATAATCCTATCACGGCGGCGGCTGGCATGAGGTATTTCAAGGACAAGTACTATCTCGACGGCGGCAAAATTTACAGATGCACAAGAGACGACAGCGGCGGCGAGGGCACGGTTATGCACTATCTGCCGTCGCAGCTTGTGGGCATTTACTTCGAGGAGGTGCGAGAGTGAGAATTTGTATATCCGTGGGTCACGGAAGATCGGCGGGCGGCGGCTATGACAGCGGCGCGGTCGGCGGAGGCTTTCACGAGTTTCGCATAGCGCGAAAAATCGGTTTTTATATCGCCGAGGCACTCAAAAATTACGGCTGCGATACGGTACTCATAAACTACGATGCCGATATGTATCTGACGGACAGGATAGCTTATGTCAACCGTCAAAACTTCGATCTGGCAGCCGAGATTCATCTGAACGCAGGCGGCGGAACGGGGAGCGAGGTCTATTATAAACACGCCGACGAGGGCGGCAAAAAGCTCGCCGCGAAGATAAGCGAGGGCATTGCGAAAACATTTTCACTGCGCGACAGGGGAGCTAAAACAAAGCTCAATTCCGCGGGCGGCGATTATTTCGGCTTCGTCCGCTCGGTCAGATGCCGCACTCTGCTCATTGAGACCGTGTTCATAGACAGCTCTTCGGACAGAAAAAATGTCGAAACGGAAGCGGGACAGAAAAAGTGCGGCGAATCGATTGCCGCGTCGATAGCCGAATTTTACGGGCTTTGCGTGAAAAACAAACCGCAAAAAGTCGCGCAGTATGCCGATATCAGAGCGGGCGACCGCGTGAAAATTATAGGCAAAAACTATGCCACGGGTCAGCGAATCCCGTCGTGGGTGAAGCTCAGAACGCATACCGTCGCAAAAGTCGAGCCGAGCCGCGCGCTGCTCAAGGAGATAAACTCTTGGGTCAGGCTCTCTGACTTGAAACTCGCGGAGAGACCGTCCGTCTCGGTCGGGAGCGTTGTTTTTATAAAGCCCGGTGCGGTCTACGGCGGCTGCACCTCGGCGCGCGGAAAGCGCGTGCCCGATTCTCAGCTCTCGCCGAAAAAACATACCGTCACGAAAGTTCAGCAGAACCGCGGCACGCTCGAAGCCCTGGTCGGCGATATTTCGAGCTGGGTCGCGGTCGGCAGTCTCGAGGAGGTGTGAGATGAACGCAGAAATAACTGTGGCACTGCTCTCGGCGGCGGGTACGCTCATCGGCTCGCTCGGCGGCATCCTCGCGTCGAACAGGCTGACGAATTATCGCATCGCGCAGCTCGAAAAGCGGGTCGACAAGCACAATAATCTCGTCGAGCGCATGGCGGCGGCAGAGGATTCGATAAAATCCGCGCACAGGCGCATAGATGATATCACGCGCAGAAAATAAGGGGGATTTTCATGAAGAAGCTTTTTGAGAATATAACAAAAATATCGGTCGGTACGTGGGTCAGAGGCATTTTGTCTCTTGTATCGATTGTCAATATGGCGCTGACCGCGTTCGGGAAAACACCGGTCAGCGTCGAATACAGCGAGCTATATACAATAATAAGCCTGATATTCACATTCATTGTCGGCGCTGTGAGCTATTGGAAGAACAACAGCTTCACTTCTGCCGCCATCGAAGCGGACAAATTCATGCACGAACAGCGCATAGCGGAGGGCGAAGATGATAACGGCACTTCTCTATAATATAATGAATATCTTCGGGCTTTATCTCGCGGCGGTTTTAGCTGCGATATGCCGCATCTTAGAACTTCGCTGAAATAACACGAGCCGCCGCGGGGAAAACATCTCTGCGGCGGCTTTTTTGCTTCTTTTCTCTTCAAAAATGCTTGCAGATGCAACACTCTTGCGGTATACTGTTACATATTATATAAGTCAAATGTCCGCACAGCGGAAAAATATATTTTGGAGAGAAGAATATGCTGGATTTAAAACAGACCGACAGAATGCTCAGAAAGCTTGAGCGCTTTGTCGATATTATTGAGCCGATGATTTTTGAAAAAGTCGGCGAGCCGGGCCCCGTGAGCGCGTTCGCAACCCTCGAGCGTTTCCACTGCATCCCGGAGGACAGCCTTTTTGACCCCATCGAAAAGGGCTACAAATGGGGCGAGGAGTTCGGTTATTGCTGGTTCAAGACTGATTTTGTTGTCCCCGACGGACTCGGCGGAAAAGATATTTTCATCCGCCCGCACATCTCGGGCTACGAGGGAACCCTCTGGGTTGACGGAGTGCCCTACGGCAACTTCAGCACGAAGATAGTTTTCACCGGCCACGGCAACCACTACTGCGACCTGCTCAAAAAGGACGCAAAGGCAGGCGAGAAGATAGCCATCGACCTCGAATATTACGCGGGTCATTCTTATAAGGGCTGCCACCCGACCGAGAACAACCCTCTGCTCACTTATGACTTCTCATACGAGGGCATTGATATCTGCGTCAAGAACTATGCTATCCAGGAGTTCTATTTCGATCTGCGCACCCTCGTTCAGCTCGTCAAGAACCTGCCGGAGAGCTCTTTCAGACGCGCTTCCGTTATAAACGAGCTTGAAAAAGTGTTCAAAGAGATATATCAGTCACCCGACGATGTTGACCGTGACGAGTTCATGGCAGCTCTCGAGAAAGCGAAGCCCTATCTTAAAAAAGCACTCTCCGTCAAAAACGGCGACGATGCACCGAAGGCTGCGCTCATCGGACATTCGCATATGGACACCGCGTGGCTCTGGCATGTCGGCGAGACAGTCAAGAAGTGCGCGCGCACCTATGCAAACCAGCTTGCGCTCATGGACGAGTATCCGGAATATAAATTTATCCAGAGCTCATCGTGCCACAGCGACTTCCTGCGCCGCAAATATCCCGACCTCTTCGCGCGCATTCAGCAGAAAGTCAAGGAGGGCAGATACGAGCCCAACGGCGGCGTGTGGGTCGAGTGCGACTGCAACATAACCTCCGGCGAGTCGATGGTCAGACAGTTCCTCTGGGGTCAGAGATTCACGAGAAAATATTTTGATTTCACCTCGAACTGCTTCTGGCTGCCCGATACCTTCGGCTACAGCGCGGCTATCCCGCAGATAATGAAAGGCTGCTGCGTCGACTATTTCCTGACAACTAAAATTGACTGGAACGACACCAACACTTTCCCGCTTGATACTTTCTATTGGGAGGGTATCGACGGCACAAAGGTGTTCACCCATTTCAACCGCACCCACATCTGGCCCGATGCCGAGGATCTCATGACCTATGTCGCGGGTACTCCCTCGAACGACCATTCGTGCATCAAAGATAAGCGCGTCACCGACACCCGCGTTATCTCCTACGGCTACGGAGACGGCGGCGGCGGACCGCAGTTCGAGATGATCGAGGCGGCAAAACGCTGCGCCGACCTCAACGGCTGCCCGAAGTCCGAGCACAAGCTCGTCGGCGAGGCAATGAAAGAGATTGAGAGAGACGCGGTCGAGCCCGATACATACGCAGGCGAGCTCTATCTTGAGCTGCATCGCGGCACGCTCACAAACCAGCATGTCATAAAGCGCAACAACCGCAAGGCTGAGTTCGCGCTCAGAGATCTTGAAATATTCACGGTAACCGACGCGGTGAAGAACAATAAGACGGCGGACAGCGCGGATATCGCTCCGCTCTATGAGAAGCTGCTCGTCAACCAGTTCCACGATATCCTCCCCGGCACCTGCATCCCGCGCGCCCATGAGGAGTCCCGCGCCATGACTACCGCGCTTATAACCCGCGCCCGCGATCTTGTCAAGGAACTCGCTCAGAGCGACAAGGAGGACTGCGTGACCGTCACGAACACCCTTTCTTTTGACCGCTCCGATGTCATTGTTCTCGACTACAGCGGCAAGATAGTTGACGGCGGCTACAGACAGCAGGTCTACACCGATGTCAGAGGCAACAAAAAGCTCATGGTCGGCGGCGTGACCGTCCCGGCATTTTCGAGCATCACCCTCAAGCTTGTCGATGGCAAGCCCGAAGAAAACAGCGTGTTCAGCCTCGATGATAACAGCCTTGAGACTCCGTTCGCGTCCGTCAAGTTTGCGGATAACGGCACGATTTCTTCCTTTGTCGATAAGCGCGCCGACCGCGAGATCTGCGGCGATGGATATAATCTCAACACTTTCATCATGGCGGAAGATTTCCCGTCCGAGTGGGATAACTGGGATGTTGACGCCGATATCGAGATGAAGTTTGAGGATGTCTCGAAGCTTGTCAGCCGCGAGGTCGTTTCAAACGGCTCCGTCGCGCTCGTTATCCGCAGCAAGTATGCGATAAGCGGCAAATCGACCGTTACGCAGGATATGATATTCTTTGCGGACAGCGCCGAGGTGCGCTTCGACACCGTCATGGATTGGCAGGATAACCACCGCTTCCTCAAGACCGCGTTCGATACCTCTGTCAGACAGGAGTTCGCCCGCTTTGATGTCCAGTTCGGCAATGTCAAGCGCCCGACCACCCGCAACAACAGCGTTGAAAAGGCGAAGTTCGAGGTGCTCAACCATAAATATACCGACCTCTCAGAGACCCGCTTCGGTGTCGCTGTTCTTAACGACAGCAAGTACGGCATCAGTGTCAACGGCGGCAAGCTGCGCCTGTCCCTGCACAAGGGCGGCCTGCGCCCCGATTTCAAGGGCGACAGAGGCGTTCACCACTGCGTCTATTCGTTCCTGCCGCATGACAGCGGCTTCGATGCAGAGAGCGTTATCCGCCCGGCATATGAGCTTAATGTTCCCACCACGGTGACTGCCGGCGAATATTCGGCTCAGAAGCTCATGAGCATCGACGCCGACAATATATTTGTCGAGGCTGTCAAGCCCTGCGAGGATGCTCAGCGTGCATTCATAGTTCGTATGTATGAGGCAGAGGGCACCTTCACCAACGCAAAGGTCAGCTTCTTCGACGGCGCAAAGAGCGTGAAGATAACCAATATGCTCGAAGAGGAGCAGGGCGAAGTAGAGAGCATTGCGCCCGCGAAGCTTCAGTTCAGACCCTTCGATATAAAGACCCTCAAGGTCACTTACTGAGGAGGTACATCATGACGGTTGAAAAGCTGGAACTCAAAAGTAATCCCGGGGCGACACTCACCGCGTATCTGCTCGATACATCAAGAGAAATGCCGAATATGACCGACCGCCCGGCGATTTTGGTTATTCCCGGCGGCGGATACTATATGTGCTCCGACCGCGAGGCTGAGCCGATAGCCATGGCGTTCGCCGTGCACGGATATAACACTTTCGTCCTGCGCTATACCGTGGGCGAGGGCAAGGATTTCAAGATGCCCCTTGCCGATGCCGAAGAGGCGCTGACGCTCATACGCGAAAGGGCAGAGGAGTGGCATGTTATAAAAGACAAGATAGCCGCCATCGGCTTTTCCGCCGGCGCGCATCTTGCGGCAGCCCTCTCGACTCTCAGCAGCACAAGACCCAATGCGTGTATCCTCGGCTATCCGTGCATCCTCTCCGAGACAAGCCGTATTCTGGCGTTCCCCGTGCCGTCGCTCGAAGAACATGTGGATAGAAATACTCCACCCACATTCATCTTCGGCAGCGCGTCGGACAAAACCGTCCCGATAATAAACTCCATAAAATATGCCGAGGCGCTCACGAAAAACGAAGTGCCGTTCGAGATGCATATTTTCGCCAAGGGCTGGCACGGCTTCTCGCTGTGCACCCCGAGCGTCTGCGATAACCCTAAGTCGGTCATAGAAAATGCCCGCGCTTCCCAGTGGGTGAAGCTCTGCACCGATTGGCTCTCGGATACCTTCGCCCTCGGCGAAATCTAATAAAAATAAAATGAGTCTCCGTATATCGGAGGCTCATTTTTTTGTGCGCTGACATGAACTGTGTTAATTTTGGGCTTGTTTTTTGAAAACGGAACAAAATTGGAGCAAGTTACACGGTTGTTTTCTATAATCGGGCTTTCAATAGCCGCGCTGCAGTGTTTGACGGCCAACGGATACAGGCGAGGGAACGGCTTGCGTAGCAAGACGCACGAGCGCGCACCCGTTCAAGCTCCGGCGCGTTTGCGTGCGAATGTGCCGAGCAACTAATTGAGAGTCGCGGACTAAGTACTGCGGCGCGGCGTTGCGGGGGTACAGGGGAATCCCCCCTGTTTTGCTTTTCTTTTGCAGGCGTTTTCTTTTTCAAATAAAAAGAAAATGCCGAAACGCGGGAAGTGTAAAATATTTGATTATTGTAGGTCGCGAAGATAGTGGTAAAAACTCGTAGCGATAAAATTGTATTTGGTAAATTTATAAATAATTCATCCCCCCGCACTCAATATACGGGGAATATATTTTTTAGCTCGCGGCCATCTCTTCAATTGAATTTCCGTGGATGACGCGCTCCGTCGTCTCTTCTTCGGGCTCTGTCGTCGCTTCGTATGGGGCTTCGCTCTTGAGATACGGGACATATAATGTCCTTATGGCCGGCCTTACCCAGCAAAATCGCTGCCCTTGCTCTGAATCTATCTGAGCTTTCGGCGTGCGTTCGGATATCCACAGTATCGGTCTTTTGCGATGAATGTACGAGGCTCCGAGCTTTATGTCATCATATATCGGATATGGCGTGTCGGCGATGGTGAGGTCGGCGGTGTAGAAAATCCTCATCCCGGGTTTGCATTGGAATTCGACCTCGGAGATCGCCGTGTTCCCGAGCGCGTCGGTTTTTCTTTTGATATTCAGCGGCTTGTTTTTCAGCTCCTGACCGTCTTCTCGGGTCAGGATGAAAAACGAGTCGTTGTTTCTGTATACCTGATATGTCATCAGACTTTTGTTTGCGTCGCTTTTCTCGAATTCAAGGCAGTCGGCGTAATTTTTTATATCGTCCTTCTTGGCGGATTCAATATCTTTTAGCTCAAAAGAACAGAGCAGCCGTTTCTTGCCGTCGTTATCCGTGACGCAGTATGTTAAATTTTCAAAATAATATGACGGATCGCCGGTAGTGCCCATCGTGTAGACTCCGGATTGAAGCTTGCCGTCGCTGTTCCTGCGGCTCTGATATTCCTTTGTGTATTTGATGCCCTGAAGAGACATGTCTGTCAGCTTGTCGATACTCGCCGTGTTGCGGAATCGCATAATCTCGCTGTTCGGCAGAAGCTTCAGAACCTCTCTGTCAACTCCGTAGTCCGCAAGGGTGTTTTCTATTCTCGCGCGCTCGTCTGCGTCCATTGCGATGTCCGCCGTGCTGTACGGCTCAATTTCGGCTTTTCTCGTCAGACGATATGCGTCGAAACCCACGCATGCCGCGAGCACCAGCACGAACGCGCAGAGCGTTACGGCGGCTTTCTTCAGTCCGGAGCTCTCCGCCTCATATTCGTGACCGCTCTCGTAGAGGAACTTATTTGCCCGCCGCAGAACGGCTATCGTGATTATCATGTTGAGTATAACCAGCGATATCGCGATAAGGAAGAAAATCGGCGCGTTTTCCGAGTTTAGGGATGCCGCTTTTGTGATGTACATATATATGTATGTCCCGCCGCTGAGCGCACTGAGAAGCACGTTCGACACAGCGCACAGCGGGAGATGCAGAGCCTCTGCGTCCTCGCGGCCTCTTGTGAGATCAATCAGCCCGCCGACGAAAAGAATCCAGAACGCCGCGCCGCATATCGCGCCGAGTAGCGAAAGAATGAAGATTGGGAGCGGGTGATCCTCCGCTATCGGAGTCAGCACCGTTGAAGCGCCCGAAAGAACATATTGTCCCATTATCGCGGCGAATGATAATCCGAGCTTCTTGTGTGCCTTGCGCAGGCAGAATATGCCCGCTATCATCAGCGACTGACCGAACAGCTTTATGAGTATGTCCATGCCGCTGAGCAGACTTATTTGGAACGATGCAAAGAAGAATCCGGCGATAACGAGCGCCAGCGCGCTCTTGAATCTGAGCTCCGGAAAGCTCGCGTGAACCTGACCGAGCTTTGTCTTGACATCGTTCCTGTCGCCCATGGAGTTTTCCGCCTCGATCGTCGCTTTTTCTTCGTCCATGCCCTGCGCGAGGTTGCATTCGTAGGTGCACATCAGATGGTCATAAAGTTCATTTCTGGCGTTTTCACGCTCGCGGTCTGAGATTATATCGCCGCAGACATAGTCGAGAAATTTGTCAAACCTGCCCATTATATTGCACCTCCGTTGTTTGTTGTTTTACCCTGTCTGTCCGCTTTCGGGCAGTTTTCATTGTATTATATCCTCCGTGAAATCAGAAGCTTCGTCTTCGCTGTCGACGAACGGCTCTTTGAATATCGACTCATATGACACATCGCACGGATGTATATCGTTGCGGCGGCAATATGCCGGCGTGGATATTCCCGTCTGATGTATGAGCGCGCGGCTCGCAGGCGACTGTATTGGCAGCTTGCGGTGGACATACTGTACCGTGTAATTCGCCGTGAGTATTTTGCTCGAATCGTCGCTCGGCTCGCCGAGATAGGCGGCGTAGATTATCTTCATGCCATCTTTGAGTTGGAATTCAACGCGGTTTATTCTGTTTATTGACGCGTCGCTGTCCGGTTGTATGTTGAGCGGTTTGTTTTCTACAAGACCGCCGTTCTCTTCTGTCAGTATCATGAAAAGATCGCCGTTGTATTCTCCGCCCATGTTGAGCGGCATAAGATAATTCGAGGCGGTTGCGTCGGTGTAGTTGAAAATCATGCCGTCAACATATTTTCGGTCGTTTCTCGTCTGCTCGGAATCCTGCAATTCGAGAAAATACAGTGTGCGAATATAGTTGTGCGGCTCTCCGGAATCGATGATTATGCAGTATTCGTGCCGCTCGAAATTATATTTAATATCTCTGCTTTTGAAGCTGAACTCCGGGCGGGCGTTCCAGTTTGCGATAAGATCTTTCATCGTGTCGTCGAGCTTGTCTGCGCTGACTGCATTGCTGTATTTTTGCAGTTCGCTGTCCGGGAGCAGGGCAATGTTGTCGTCCGATATCCCGTAGCTCGAAAGTATTGCACAGATTCTGTCGCGCTCGCTGTCGCTCATAGATATGTCGTGTGTGTTATACGGCTGCGTTTCCGCCTTGCGCTCGGCGAGAGCGAAATCGACAGCACCGCTGAGAATGAATACGAGCGCAAACGAGCATATCACAAGCGCCGCTTTCTTGCCGCTTGATGATTCAACGGTGTATTCGTGCCCGCTTTCAAAAAGCAGTTTGTTCGCGCGGACGAGCGTGATAAGCGTGACAACGATCGCGGCGACTGCGACTATAATAAATATCAGCGCGGGGAAGCCTTCTATTTTGATATTTTTGTCCGCGCTGTAAGTGCCGCTTGAGAATGCGAGCAGTACGAGTATAGTGTTGGCAATATTTAACGCCGCGTTGAGATATATGCATGCCGAATACGGCGGATGCTTTGCCGCTTCGCGCCCGTTTGTGAGATTTTTCAGCCCCAGTGCAAACAGTGCCCAGAACACGGCGGCGCATATATATGAGCCCACGAGCAGAATGGTTGGGAGCCAACTGTATTTCTCGCTGAGCGGGTATAAAATGATATTTGCGGCAAAAAGTGCAAACTGCGCCGAGAACACGGCAAAAGATTGACCGAGCCTCTTGCTCGCTTTGCGCAGGCAGAATGTCCCGGCGAAGACCAGCGCCATGCCGAAAAGCTGAATGACTTCTTTCAAAAGCGGGTAGGAGACTTCGAGCATAAAGCTCATGAAAACGAAGCCGACCGTAACGAGCGCCAGGGCTTTTTTGAAGTCAAGCTCCGGGAAGCTCGCGTGAACCTGTTCGAGCTGCGCGCGAACAGCATTTCTGTCGCCCATGGAGTTCTCCGCTTCGATTGCCGCGTGCTCCTCGTCCATGCCCTGCGCGAGGTTGCATTCGTAGATGCACATTAAATGGTCATATAGCTCGTTCCTGGCATTTTCGCGCTCGCGCTTCGATATTATATTGCCGCAGACATAGTCGAGAAATCCGTCAAACCTCTGCTGCAAGCTTCGCACCTCCCAGTACCTTTGAAACGGCGCCTGAGAAGCTCTGCCACTCGCGTTTTTTGTCCGCGAGCTCGGCGAGCCCCGATTCGGTTATCTTATAATATTTGCGTTTTCTGCCCTCCGCTTCGCACCAATAAGATTCGAGCGCCCCCTCTTTTTCGAGCGAGTGCAGAATGGGGTAGAGCGTGCCCTCGTTGAGGCTAAACACATTTTCGCTCATCACTTCGAGCGTCTTGATTATCTGGTAGCCGTACATATCGGTCTTTGATATGACGCTGAGCACCAACAGCCCCGTGCTGCCCTTTGCGAGTTCCTTGCTTATTTTCATACTATCACCTCGTATACAATTTTACTCAATGCATTGAGTATCTATGCATATATGCTATCATGTATTTTCGCCTTTGTCAACAGAAAAAAGAAATTTTTGCATTCTTCGCCCGCATTGAATATGCAATACAGTTGTGGTATAATCTACCTGTTATTCAGTTCGGAGGTGCATTTTATGGATAAAAAGATAGCGGTTCTGACCGGGGGAACGTCAGGCATAGGCATGCAGACCGCGCTCGCGCTTAAAAATGCGGGATATACCGTTTATGAACTCAGCCGCCGCGCGCAGGGTGTCGAGGGACTCAACCACCTCGTCGCCGATGTGACGGACGAAGCGGCAGTGAAGAAGGCGGTCGATGAGATAGTCGCTCGCGAGGGCAAGATAGATGTGCTCGTCAACAACGCGGGCTTCGGCATCTCGGGCGCAGTTGAGTTCACAAAGACCGAGGACGCCAAGCGCCTTTTTGACACGAACTTCTTCGGCATGGTGAATATGAACCGCGCCGTCGTTCCGGTTATGCGCGAAGCGGGGCAGGGGAGAATAGTCAATATCAGCTCCGTCGCCGGGCAGATTCCGATTCCGTTCCAGACCTATTATTCCGCAGCGAAAGCGGCGACAAATTCATATACCATGGCTCTTGCAAACGAGCTTCGCCCCTACGGTGTCACCGTCTGCGCGGTTCAGCCGGGCGATATAAAAACGGGCTTTACAAAGGCACGCGAAAAGACGGTCGACGGCGACGATGTCTACGGCGGACGCATCGGACGCTCTGTCTCCCGCATGGAGCATGACGAGCAGACGGGCATGGATCCCGCGGTCGCAGGAAAATTTATTGCCAATGTCGCCATGAAGAAAAAGGTGAGCCCGATATACACCATCGGCGCGAGCTATTCGTTCCTGACCTTCCTCACCCGCCTCATGTCGTGGAAGACCATGAACAAGATAATCGGCGCGATATATGCAAAATAAGCGCAAAATCTGAATAGAGTCTCCGTTGCCGGGCGCGGCGGAGACTTTTTTAAGAAAAACTGAAAAAAATTGCAAATAAGGCTTGACAGAACGGCGAATTTATAGTATATTAGTCTGCGTCGTCGGACGAAAAACCGATCGATCAGGGAGCATAGCTCAGCTGGGAGAGCACTTGCCTTACAAGCAAGGGGTCACAGGTTCGAGCCCTGTTGTTCCCACCAATATATGTCAATCGCAAAACGGCCCGGTGGTGCAGTTGGTTAGCACGTCAGCCTGTCACGCTGAAGGTCAGGGGTTCGAGCCCCCTTCGGGTCGCCAATTTTTGCCTCGGTAGCTCAGCTGGTAGAGCAAGGGACTGAAAATCCCTGTGTCGGTGGTTCGACTCCACTCTGAGGCACCATATGCCATTACAGTGTTTGCTGGTGTAGCTCAATTGGCAGAGCAGCTGATTTGTAATCAGCAGGTTGCGGGTTCAAGTCCCTTCACCAGCTCCATTGATAAATGATTTGCCGTGGATGGGTTCCCGAGCGGCCAAAGGGAGCGGACTGTAAATCCGTTGTCACAGACTACGATGGTTCGAATCCATCCCCATCCACCAATATTAGCGGGAATGGCGGAATTGGCAGACGCGCACGGTTCAGGTCCGTGTGAGGGCGACTTCATGCAGGTTCAAGTCCTGTTTCCCGCACCAGAAAAGGCTTCAATAGATTTGAAGCCTTTTCTTTTTCCCTGATAAATTGCACCACTCCCCTGCCATGTCATCCTGTTCTTAAACGGATGCAAGGTGTAGAAATCAAAAAAACGGAGGAAACAAAAGATTGTGGGTATTGGCATAGTTGATCTTTTACTTGTTGCGGTAGCACTTTCGATGGATGCGTTTGCGGTTGCGGTATCCAGCGGCATAGTGTCCGATTCGCCAAACTGGAAAAACATAGTTAAGCTTGCTTTCTTCTTTGGCTTCTTCCAGTTCTTTATGCCTGTTATAGGTTGGCTCCTGGGCAACGGCGTAAGCACATATATTGAAAAGATAGATCACTGGGTGGCGTTCGGGCTGCTGGCGTTCATAGGCGTAAGAATGATAATAGAAGTTGCTAAGGGCGGCGATGATGAAAAGCACGTTAGTGATCCGTTCGGGACGAAGAACTTGTTCGTTATGGCCATTGCCACCAGCATAGATGCTCTTGCGGTAGGCATAAGCTTTGCGCTCGCCGGCGTGCAAATATGGTCCTCCTCCGCTATCATCGGCTGCGTCACGTTCACCATATCCGCTATAGGCGTGCTCATAGGCAAGAAAGTCGGCTCAATATTTGAAAAAAGCGCGGGCATACTTGCGGGAATAATACTTATAGGTATAGGCGTAAAGATACTGATAGAGCATATGGCATAATGCTTTTTGAATATAGAGCGCAAATATATCGGCAAAATATTCAAAACAATGGTTGACAAATCTATGTGTTGGTGCTAATATATTTAAGGTTGCTGGTGCGACTGGGATCGTCTGGGTGTGGCGCAGTTTGGTAGCGTGCTTGAATGGGGTTCAAGAGGCCGGAAGTTCGAATCTTCTCACCCAGACCACCAAAAACCTGTTATCTGACAGATAGCAGGTTTTCTTTTTATCCTCTCCCCTGCTATGTTATGTTTAGAGTGATTGAGATATAAGGACTAAAATCGCCATTATGAGATGGCGCAAGCGCAAGGCGGAAAAACCAGTATCAAATATATAAAAGACTGTGAGCGCTCTGTTGGGGCTTTTAATATAAATAGGTGAGGACCGGCAGCAATACCGGTCCTTTTGATGTTTAGGCTTACAGATCGTAATACTTCTGGAATTCCGCCGGATGAGGAATGCGGGCGATAGCCTCAGCCTCCTTGCGCTTACGCTGTATCCATATTTTGATAAGTCTTTCGGGGAATACACCGCCGCGGGTTAGGAATGCATGGTCGCTCTCCAGCGCGTCCAGGGCTTCCTCAAGACTCTTGGGCAGGCCTTTTATTTTAGCTTTCTCCTCATCGCTCAAATCGAACAGATTGAAGTCAAACGGCCCCCAGCCCATCGCATGCGGGTCTATCTTGTTGGCTATTCCGTCAAGGCCTGCCATAAGTATTGCGGCATAAGCGTAATACGGGTTGCAGGTAGCATCGGGATTCCTAAGCTCAAATCGCTTTGCTTTGGGGGATTTGGCATAAGCGGGTATGCGCACAACGGCGCTCCTGTTTGCCATGGCATAGCCTATGGTAACAGGCGCTTCAAAGCCTGGAACAAGGCGGCGGAAAGAATTTGTGGAAGGGTTGGTTATGCCGCATATGGCGCCGGCATGGGCCAGTAGGCCACCGATGAACCACAGCGCTTCGTCAGAAAGCTGAGCATAGCCCTTTTCATCATAGAAAACGGGTTCGCCGTTTTTCAGCAGCAGCATATGCACATGCATGCCGTTGCCCGCTTCGTCGCGCACGGGTTTGGGCATAAGCGTTGCGGTCTTGCCGGCCTGTGCCGCGGCATTCTTTATTATGTATTTAACGGTCATGGTAGCGTCTGCCATCTTGGTCATTTCACCAAGCTCAACTTCTATTTCAAGCTGTCCGCAGCCGCCGACTTCATGATGATGGTACTTTACGCCAACGCCCATATCCTCCAGCATAAGGCACATGCGGGAGCGCAGGTCGCTGGTTATATCCTGCGGCTTATCTATATGATATCCGCCCTTATGCGGCGTCTGGTAGCCGTTATTGTCATAAGTATTGCCGCTGTTCCAGTCCGCCTCCTGCGTGTCAACTGTATAGCCTACGCTGTGCGGCAGGGTTTGATAGCTTACGTTATCGAATACATGGAACTCAAATTCAGGCCCTATAATCATCTCATCCGCTATGCCCGTTTCCTGCATATATGCTATGGCGCGCTTTGCAACGTTTCTTGGGTACTGATCAAAGGGGCGGTTGTCCGGCCTGTCTATTATCATAACATCGCCCGTAATCGTGAGCGTGGGCACCGTGGCAAACGGATCGAGGGCGGCTGTAGCAAGATCAGGTATAAACACCATGTCGCTGTTTTCAACGGGCGCGTAGCCATAGTTGCTGCCGTCAAAGCCTATGCCGTAGGTCAGCGTGTCCTCGGTAAGCCGCTGCTGGGGGATGAGTATATGGCGCCAGCGGCCGTCTATGTCGGTCATTTTGAAATCTATCATCTTAACATCATTGGCTTTGATAAATTCCTTAACTTCGTTCAGGGTTGAAAACATGTTTGTCCTCCTTATCGCTATGACAATGGGTTATAATAAAACCGCAAGCTATTGCTTTGACTTATACGAATATAAGCATTGCTTGCATATTTAAGTATAGCATTCATTTGCCGCGCGGTCAAAGGAATCGGGCATTATATATAATCTATTAAAATAAGGCGGGGCATGCTTTGCCCTGCCTTATCGCGTATGGATATGCATATATGCATCAAAGCATTATGCATATCAGTCCGGAGCAGCCGTTATTGACCATTTTCTCAACTGTATCATGCAGCCGTTGCTGCACGTTTTCAGGCATAGCATTTACCTTTACAGCCATGCTTTCGCGTATCATATCCCTTAGGGATTTGCCGAAAATATCCGTCTGCCAAAGCTTCTGCGGGTCTTTTTCAAACGTTTCCATAAGATATGCCATGAACGCTTCGCTTTGCTCCTCCGTGCCTACCAGCGGCGCTACTTCGGACGCTATATCAACCTTTATTATGTGCAGACCGCTTGCCTTGGCCCTGAGCCGTACTCCGAAGCGGTTACCCTGGCGCACAATTTCCGGCTCTTCCAGCATCATTTCATCCAGCTCCGGCGGCACCATGCCGTAGCCCGTGCTCTTGGCGCACCTGAGCGCGCCCTCTATGCGGTCATATTCCTTTTTCGCTGCCACAAAGGATTTTATGGATGCCACAAGATGCGCATCGTCCTTTATTTCATAGCCACATTCCTCGCCAAGTATTTTATAGAACATGCTGCTTACCGGGCGCAGTTCTATCGATATTTCGCCGCTGCCGAGCGATACTTGTTCAAGCCTTGGCGCTTCGTAATCCTCAATATCGCTGAGCATGGAGCATATGCTGCCGTAGTCGCGCATTTTTGCCACGCTGTCTATGGCATTGAGCGGCTCGGTTATGCGCTTCACAAGATAATGCTCCGCGCCAAGTTCGCACACCCAATCCGGTATGTTTATGGATATTGAATGAACGGGGAATTCCATAAGCACGGTTTCAAGCACGCTGTAAAGTTGCTCCGCGTTTAGACTAAGCACATCAAGCGCCTTTACCGGAACACCGTATTTATCCTGCATTGCGGCTGCAAGGGCCTGCGTTTCCGCGTCCTGGGGGTGCACGCTGTTTAGTATTACGGCAAACGGTTTCCCCTGCTCTTTCAGCTCGTTCACAACGCGCTCTTCGGCCGGAATATAATCCTCGCGTGATATCTGCGTTATGCTGCCGTCCGTGGTCATAACTATGCCTATCGTGGAATGATCGGTTATTACTTTGCGCGTGCCTATTTCGGCAGCGCGGTCGAACGGCATCTCCTCCTCGCTCCAGGGTGTGCGTACCATGCGGGGCATGTTGTCCTCCTCGTGGCCTACCGCGCCCTTTACCATGTATCCAACGCAGTCAACTAATCGTATACGGCATTTTGCACCGTCACCTATGGTCAACTCCGCCGCCTCGTTTGGCACAAAGCTGGGCTGTGTGGTCATTATCGTGCGGCCCGCCGCGCTTTGCGGCAGTTCATCCGTAAGGCGCGCGCGTTCATATTCATCGGTTATTGTCGGTATAACAAGCATATCCATGAATCGCTTGATAAAAGTTGATTTGCCCGTGCGCACAGGGCCGACAACACCAATATAGATATCCCCTCCGGTGCGCGCGGCAATGCTTGAATACAGCTCATTTCTATCCATATAAAAGGCTCCTTCCCCTTAGGCTTATAAAGCTTATCTATGGAAAAATATATGTGCCGCATTCCCGTTTAATGCAAAACCCGCCAATATGGCGGGTAAATGTTTGGTTATTTTATTATATCTCCGGCTTTGTCTTGCCCCTTACGTTCAGCCTGATAGGCGTTTGCGTAAGGCCGAAGGATTTGCGGAAGAAGTTTTCAAGATAACGTTTATACGAAAAATGCATAAGGTCGGGATCGTTGACGAACAGCACGAACGTGGGCGGGTTGGTAGAAGGCTGAGTGCCGTAATATATCCTAAGCCTTCTGCCTTTATCGGAAGGCGGCTCGGTAACGGATATAGCCTCGGCTATTATGTCGTTCAGCGTGCCTGTGGATATGCGCGCGCAGTTCTGGCGGTATGCTTCGTTTGCAACCTCCATAACCTTGTTCACACGCTGCCCCGTAAGCGCGGATATGAATATCATCGGCACATAATCCATGAATGCAAGGTCAACGGATAGCTTTTTCTTGAATTCGTTCATTGTGTGGGTATCCTTTTCAATCAGATCCCATTTGTTTACCACAAGGACACTCGCTTTGCCCTCTTCATGAACGTAGCCAGCGATGCGCACATCCTGCTCGCTTAGACCCTGTTCGGCATCCACTACTATGAGCGCGATATCGCAGCGGCGTATGGCGGCAAGCGAACGTATAACGCTGTATCGCTCTATGCTTTCATCCTCGATAGAGCGCTTGCGGCGTATGCCTGCCGTATCGACCAATATGTAATCCTTATCGCCAAACCTGAAGGGAGAGTCGATAGCGTCCCTTGTGGTGCCGGGTATGTTGCTCACTATTGTGCGCTCATCACCCAGCAGTGCGTTTACAAGGCTGGATTTACCAACGTTGGGCTTCCCTACCACGGCAACGCGGGTGGCCTCTCCCTCGTCCTCTCCGGCGTGTTCAGGGAAATGCGCAACAACTTCGTCTAGCACATCGCCAAGGCCAAGCCCCTGCTCGGCGGATATTGTTATAGGCTCGCCTATGCCAAGCTCATAAAAATCATACAGCGCATCGGCATACTTTGGATGGTCTATCTTATTTACCGCCAGCACTACAGGCTTTTTGGAACGGCGCAGCATTTCGGCAACCTCAACATCTGCTGCAGTCAGCCCTTCGCGGCCGTCTACTATGAATATTATAACGTCCGCTGTCTCTATTGCCAGTTCGGCCTGCCTGCGCATCTGCTTGCTTATTATGTCCTCCCGCATCGGCTCTATGCCGCCGGTATCTATAAGCGTGAACGAATGGGTGAGCCATTCGCCGTCTGCATATATCCTGTCGCGTGTAACGCCGGGCGTATCTTCAACTATCGCTATGCGCTTTCCTGTTATTTTGTTGAAAAACGTGGACTTGCCCACGTTCGGGCGGCCAACTACGGCCACAAGCGGCTTTGCCATATTATTTCTCCTCGTTTAACCTGTCAAACAGGCTGTATACAAATTCTTCGCCGTCGGCGGCGCACATGGGCCACAGCGGCATTCCCATTTCGGCTGCAAGCCAGTCCGTATCCATTCCGTCAAGGAAAACGCTGTCGCGCTCTCTTAACATATCGTCAGGAATAAGCAATGCGTCGGCTTTGCTGCCACTTAGCTGCTTTGCGATATCCGTTGCGGTCACAAGGCCGGAAACGGTTATCGTATGGCCAAAGAAGTTGTTTTCTATGCTGTGCAGCGTAAGTTCAATGCCGTAAGGCTTCAGCTTATCGAAAAGCTTCTGCAAAAAACTGCGTGCGGACATGCCCGTTGCGCCTATAAGTTTCACGTTTCTTTTCAGCGGCTGTATTTCCTTCAGCGCCTCATTGAAGCCATGCTCAAACTGGCGCATAAGCCCTACGCCGTTTTCAATCTGCAAAAATTCGCCGTAACTTTCATAGCTTGGCAGTTCGCGGCCGGCTATCATATACATTTCATCGGAAGCGTATACAAAGCCTTCCTCGCCGCGCGCTTCAACGGCCGCATTAAAGCTTTCCGTATAATCAATTATATCCGATGCTTCCTGTTTTGTCAGCAGTCTCAGCGGATATAATCCTTCGCGGAATTTGGTTATGCCAACAGGCACGAGCGCAAGCGTTTTTGTCGCCGGACGGAGAGCGTAAAGATCATTTAGGCTTTTTTTCAGCACGTCTCCATCGTTAAGACCGGGACATACAACTATCTGCCCATGGAAGCAGAGACCGTGCTCCTTCAGCGCTGTAAGCCGCTCCATTATGCGCGCGGCGGAAGGGTTTGCCATCATGCGTGTGCGCACGGCGCCGTCCGTAGCGTGGATAGAAACATACAGCGGGCTTACCCTGCGCCTGAGAATACGGTCGAACTCTTTGTCATCCACGTTTGTAAGGCTGACATAGTTGCCCATTATGAGCGAAAGCCGCCAGTCGTCGTCCTTAAAATGCAGCGTATCGCGTCCGCCCTTGGGCATTTGGTCTATAAAGCAGAATACGCATTTGTTTTTGCAGCTTCTTACCTTGCTCATCAGTCCGCTTTCAAAATATATGCCAAGCGGTTCGTATTCCTCTTTATCAACTTCTGCGGTAACTATCTTGCCGCTTTTTGTTTCCAGCTCAAGCGTAACGTGCGTTTCTGCCGTAAGCTGTTCGTAATCTATAACGTCCTCAACGTCCTCGCCGTTTATACGCAACAAGAAGAAGCCGGGTTTGATGCCCAGCTCCTCCGCTATGGAATCATTGTCTACTGCTATTATTCTTTGGCGCATATCAATCCTGTGCGTCGTCTCCGCCTTCCATGTCGTCCGATGCTTCGCTGGGCGCGGCGGAAAGCGCCTTACGCAGCTTAGCCTCTATTTCATCGCAAAGTTCGCTGTTGTCTTTAAGGAACAGCCTTGCATTATCGCGTCCCTGCGCCATGCGCATATCGCCATAGTAATACCATGCGCCGGATTTGGATATTATCTTGTTGGCTATTGCCAAATCAAGCACGGAGCTTTCCTTGGATATACCTTCGCCGTAGATTATATCGAATTCGGCGGTTTTGAACGGAGGCGCAACCTTATTCTTTACCACTTTTATGCGGGTGCGGTTGCCAACGACCTCGCTGCCGTTCTTAATTGAATCTATGCGGCGCACGTCAAGGCGTATGGATGCATAGAACTTGAGCGCACGGCCGCCGGTTGTGGTTTCGGGATTGCCGAACATTACGCCAACCTTTTCGCGCAGCTGGTTTATGAATACCAATATGGTATTGGACTTTGAAATAATGCCGGTCATTTTCCTGAGGGCTTGGCTCATAAGCCTTGCCTGAAGGCCAACGTGGCTGTCCCCCATGTCGCCCTCTATCTCCGCTTTGGGAACGAGCGCTGCAACAGAGTCGATTACAACAACGTCCATTGCGCCGCTGCGCACCAGCGTTTCGCATATTTCAAGGGCGTCTTCACCGGTATCCGGCTGGGATACATAAAGCTCGTCCACGTCAACGCCAAGGTTTTCGGCATATACAGGGTCAAGTGCATGCTCAGCATCTATAAACGCTGCGGTACCGCCAAGCTTTTGCGCTTCTGCAATTATGTGCAGCGCAATGGTGGTTTTACCGGATGATTCGGGGCCGTATATCTCTATTATTCTGCCGCGGGGAATGCCGCCCACACCAAGCGCAAAGTCCAGTTCCAAGCAGCCGGAAGGTATAGTGGATACGGATATTTTCGATGCCGCATCGCCAAGCCTCATTATGGCTCCCTTACCGAAGTCTTTCTCGATCTGGCTCAATGCCATTTCCAACGCTTTTGCTTTTTCCATTGCCATAGTGCTTTGTTTCCTTCCTTTCGCCGTCTTTTTCCTACAAGGAAATTATAACATATACTATTACGCTTGTACAGTACCTAATTATAAAATGTTTCTCCTAAGGATATCGAGCGCATGAAGACTTGCCATGCTGCGTATGCGTTCGCGGCTGCCGGTTAGCTGCAACCGTTTGGTGAAGCTTTTATCCTTTGAAGAGAAACCTATATACACAGTGCCTACGGGGTTATCTTCTGTCCCTCCGTCAGGGCCGGCGAATCCGGTCGTTGCTACGCCTATGTCGGCTCCGCTTGAAGTGCGTATGCCTTCGGCCATCTCTGCAGCGGTTTGTGCGCTTACTGCATCGTACTCATCAAGTGTGGCTTGCTTTACGCCCAGCCTATGCATCTTGGATTCGTTTGAATAAGTAACGCAGCCTTCTTTGAACCACGCGGAGCTGCCCGGCACGGAAACAAGCTTTGAGCATATCATTCCTCCGGTGCAGCTTTCGGCAACGGCTAAAGTAAGTCCTTTTTGCACGAAAAGGCGCGCGACTTCTTCATACAGTTCAAGTCCATCCTCAGAATAGATATATTCGCCTATGCGGCGCTTAACTTCGGCTATCATGGGGGCCATTATGGCATCCGCATCTTCGCCTGCGCGGCAGCGCGCAGTTACGCGCAGCTTCATTTCTCCGTTAAGTGCATACGGCGCTATGGTTGGGTTGGTCTGACTTGCCATGATGTCCTTCAGTTCGTATTCAACGCTGGATTCACCCTTGCCAAATATCCTGAGCATCTTTGATTTAAGCATATAGCCGCTGCGCTTTTCAAGATACGGCAGCACGCTTGCCTCAAACATGGGCACCATTTCATTCGGCGGGCCGGGCATGAGTATTGCGGCCTTTGCTTCGGTTTCAACTATGCAGCCGGGTGCCGTGCCGTTGGGGTTAGGCAATATGATACATCCTTCCGGAAAATAAGCCTGCTTTACGTTGTTGGGCGTCATTTCATGGACGCGTTTGGCGAAGCGGGCTTTGATATACTCAAGCGATGCTTCGTCAAGCACCAGCTTTTTGCCGAATGCATCGGAAATCGTCTCTTTTGTCAAATCGTCCGCCGTGGGGCCGAGACCGCCTGTCAATATAACTATGTCCGCGCGGCGCAGCGCACCGTGTACGGCCTCAACCAGCCTGTCGTGATTGTCGCCGACGGTGGTCTGCAAATAGCTGTCTATGCCAAGATCGGCCAAGCGCTGGGAAATATACTGAGCATTCGTATTTACAATGTTGCCCATAAGCAATTCCGTACCTACGGAAATAAGCTCTGCTGACATATGCACTCCTCCTTACGCGGCCTTGGCGGCGCGGTTGGTTTTAACTATATAATCTATGCAGCTCCATATTGCAAGCGCCACGGATATCCAAATGATTATCTGATCGACAGGAACGCCGCATTTTACAAACACGGGGTTAAGGAACAGCATAAGCGTTATGCCTATGAACTGCGTAAGCGTTTTAAGCTTGCCCAAGGGGCCTGCGGCTATTACTATATTTTTGTTTGCATATATAAGGCGAAAGCCGCTTATTACGAACTCGCGCGATATGGTTATAAGCGTGGCTATCGGAGAAAGCAAGCCAACAGCCGTTAGCATTATCATAGCGGCGGCGGAAAGTATTTTATCCGCAATGGGGTCCATAAGCTTGCCAAAATCAGTAACGATGTTCATACGGCGCGCTATTTGCCCATCCAGCATATCCGTAAGATATGCTATAACGAACAGAGCGCCTGCAAGATACATGCTCCAGCTTACCGGAATATAAAAGCATGCAACAAACACCGGTGTAAGCACCATTCTGGTTATGGTAAGCTTGTTGGGAAGGTTCATTTTACAAATTCTCCTTTCAGATCATATGCGGATGCATCCGTTATTTTTGCATATATAAAGTCGCCCGGCTTTACGCAGACAGGAACGTTTTTTATCTTTATTATGCCGTCTACATCCGGCGCTTCCGCGTAGCTTCTGCCGTAGCAGGCGTCCTTATCCACCCGCTCTATAAGCACTTCGTATTCCTTGCCTATGCGCTTTCTGTTCAGCTCAAGCGATACCGCCTGCTGCATGCGCATTATTTTATCGAGCCTTGTATTTGCGGTAGCCTCGTCTATTTGGCCGTCCATAAGCGCGGCCTTGGTGCCGTCCTCGGGGCAGAACGCAAACGCGCCAACCCTATCAAACGGTTCATTTTTAAGAAAATCATACAGTAGCTCAAACTGCTCTTCCGTTTCCACGGGGAAGCCGAGCATAACGGTGGTACGCAGTATAAAATCGGGCGATGCTTCGCGTATATAGCGGGTTATGCGGCGAATATGCTCTGCGGAGCCGTGGCGGTTCATGGTTTCAAGCATAACGGGATCGATATGCTGAATTGGCATATCTATATAGCGCACTATCTTTTCGTTGTTGAGCATTGTGTCTACCAGCTTTTCCGTAACCGTGTTAGGATAAGCATACAGCACCCGCAGCCACTTTATGCCATCTATTTTGGAAAGCTCATTCAGCAGTTCTGCCAGCTTAGGTTCGCCGTATATATCGGAACCGTATGCGGAAGTGTCCTGCGCTATCAGCGTAAGCTCCTTAACTCCGCCTGCCGCAAGCGCCTGCGCTTCCTCAACAAGCTTTTCTATCGGCACGCTGCGCCTGCCGCCGCGAATCAGCGGTATTGCGCAATATGTGCAGCGGTTGTCGCACCCGTCCGCAATGCGGAGATAGGCGCTGTATTTAGGCGTGGATAGCATACGCGCTCCGCTGTATGCGCAGCCGCACTGCATGCCGACCAATGCGCATATCGCGTCCGCAAGCTCCTTATGCTTGCCAACGCCCCAAAATAGATCAACCTCGGGCAGACTTTCGCGCAATTCCTTGGGGTACCTTTGACTGAGACAGCCAGAGACAACAAGCTTTGCGCCGTCCTTCCTGTCCCGCGCGGCTTCAAGGATTGTGTTTATCGATTCTTCCTTTGCGGAAGCTATAAAGCCGCATGTATTTACAACGATAACATCTGCATCCTTTTCATCAGATGTTATATCAAACCCGGCGTCCCTAAGGCAGCCGAGTATAAGCTCGGAATCGACAAGATTCTTTGAACATCCAAGGGATATCATCCCGGCCTTATGTTTCTTCATCGGTGGTATTTACCTCGCTTTCGCCCGTTTCATTCTCGCTTTGGCTTGCGGCGGCAGCGCCTGTGCCGAAGCGCCGCTCAAATTCCGCCCTGTCTATCAGCAGCTTTCTTGCTTTGCTTCCGTCAAAACCGGAAACTATCTTCTGCTGCTCCATTATGTCTATCAGCCTTGCCGCGCGCGCGTAGCCCACGCGGAGCCTACGCTGTATCATGGATATAGAAGCCTGCCCGCTGTCCATAACTATGCGCACGGCCTCCGGCAGAAGCTCGTCCTCCTGCTTGCCGTTACCATGGGCCGGACCCTGAACGGCGTCGCTCGTTATTCGGTCAAAAGCTTCTTCCTCAAGCGGCGGCTGAGTATTTGTCTGTGCGAAGAAATCCATAACGCGCTCAACTTCCTCGTCCGAAACAAATGCGCCCTGCGCGCGTATGGGTTTGCTTGCGCCGTTTGCGTGGAACAGCATATCGCCCTTGCCCAGCAGCTTCTCGGCGCCGGTTGTATCGAGTATTACGCGGGAATCAACGCCTGATGACACCGCGAACGCTATCCGTGAAGGTATGTTTGCCTTTATGAGACCCGTTATGATGTCCGTAGACGGTCTTTGCGTTGCAACTATAAGATGCACGCCTGCCGCGCGGCCAAGCTGCGCAATGCGGCAGATGGAATCCTCAACATCTTTTGCCGCGACCATCATAAGGTCGGCTAACTCGTCTATCACAACAACAAGCTTGGGAAGCCGTTCGCTTTCTTCCACCAATGCATTATAGCGTGCAAGGTCGCGTGCGTTTACCTTGGCCATGTTCTGATAGCGCTGCTCCATTTGCAGCACGGCCCATTTCAGTGCGCCGGCGGCCTTCTTAGGATCTGTCACGACGGGCAGCATTAGATGCGGCAGCGGTGCATATACGCGCATTTCAACTACCTTGGGATCTATAAGTACCAGCCGGAGATCGCTTGGCGAGGCTTTGTATACCATGCTCAGCAATATATCGTTTATGCAAACGCTTTTGCCCGAACCCGTTGCGCCGGCGATGAGCAGATGCGGCATCTTTTCAAGATTGGCGCAAACTATGCGCCCGGCTATATCCTTGCCCAGCGCAAAGGAGATGGGCGAACGTTCTGACTGGAACTCCTTTGATTCTATAACCTCGCGCAGCAATACCTGAGCGGCATTTTTATTGGGAATCTCTATACCTATTGCCGCCTTGCCGGGTATTGGCGCCTCTATGCGCACAAGCGGCGCGGCAAGAGCAAGCGCTATATCCTGGCTTAGGGACGTTATGCGGTTCACCCTTATGCCCTGCGCGGGCTGAAGTTCAAAGCGCGTTATAACGGGGCCAACGCTTATGTTTATTATCCTTGCGGGGATGTTGAATGTCGCAAGGGTATCTATGAGCAGTTTTGCCTTTTCCTGCGGGGATTCGTTGCCGGCGGGCATATCCGATGCGGGGCTGTTTAAAAGGCTGTATGGCGGCCGCTGATAATCGACTACGGGTGCGGCGGAAGATGGTATGTCCTCTATCTCTTCCGCTTCGTATTCAGGTTGCGCCGGCTTTGCGGGCGCGGGTTCTATCGGTTCATATAACGGAATATCCGCAGCGGCATTTTCGGCTTTTGCGGGCGCGTTTCTTATTATTCTGTTGTCCTCGTCCGGATGAAAATCATGGAAATAATCAACGTTCACGGTTTCTTCATCCAGCCTGTCGAAGGCTTCTTCAACGGCCTTCTCCTTCATGGTGCGCTTGCGTATCTGTCCCTTTGTGGGCATGAACTCGGGGCCGTCGTCCTCGTCATCATTCGGACGCACGGGCTCCGTTTTATGTACGGGAAGCGGCTCGGGTATAGGTTCGGCCTTCTGATTGAACGAAGGATCGAGCGTGAATATGTTATCTTCAAACGAATTGCCCTTCTTGCCGCTCTTTTTGCTTGCTGTGGGCTTTTTCTTTTGCTTTGCAATTGGCGCGCCGGAAAGCACCTCTTCGGTTATATCCTCGGTATAAAGCGACTGCTGCTGCGCGCGCACGGCCTGCTTATGCTCGGCTATGCGCTCGTTTGCGGCGGAGACGCCCGTTCGTATGCTTTGCCCAAGCTTAGCACCGGCATTTTTTATTGAAAGCCGCGTTATCAGCAGGAAAGATACCATTATGCATGCAATGAACAATATATATGACCCTATGCGGCCCATGAGCAGCAGCGCGGGGTACGCAACAAGCGCGCCGAATATGCCGCCGCCTTCGCGGTAGGTAAAGCCAAGGGTATATGCATCCTTATAATAGTCTAGCGCCTTCATGCCCTCAACGGCATCCGGCCTGCGGGCGATATGTATTATGCTCAGTATTGCTACTATGCTTATTATGCTGAGCACTGCGGGCAGCGCGCCAAGGTCTCCCTCGCTGAAAACTATCAGTAATACGCCCGCTGCAATTATGCCTACGGGCACGGCGTAGCCGGCTATGCCGAACATGCCGAATATGAAGCCGCTTATGGCCTTGCCAAGTATGCCTACGGCATCAAAATACATACTCGCGCCTAAAAAAAGACCAAGCGCTATAACTATAACGCCCCAAACCTCCCGCTTTGTTTGGGCGGCTTGATTGGCCGTCTTTTTCTTTTTTGCGCTTTTTTTACCGTTTGCCATAGCGTTTTCCTTTGCTCGTACTTATCTATATTATACTATATTATCCCTGATAGGGAAAGCATAAGAATTTGGCGCCGACAAAACTGCGGCGCCAAGGCGTTTGCTTATTGTGATACGGGGCTAAAAGTTACTGCGCGGTGTTCAGCGCGTATGTTGCGCGCACCACGCTGCCAAGTGTTTCCTTATCTGTATAGCATATATATACGGTGTCTGTATCGCGGCCCGGAATAATGGATGTACTCATCAAATCGGCCACCGCTTTGTTTACACCGGATTCGGTGTAATATACCCAAAGCGTATACGGATACTCATCGGTAAGCTGTTCCTCACCTTCGCCGTCGTCACTGTTGCCGCTCAACCTGTTTTCAAAATAGAATATCTTTTTGCCGTCCAAAGACCACATGAAGTTGAACACGTTGAAGCCGCGGGTTATTTCGGTCACGTCGCCCGTTTGCATGTCTATATATGCAAAGGAGGACGCTTTCGTGCCCGCCGCATCTCCGCCTGAAAGTGTATACGCCATATAGCGCGAATCCGGGCTTATGCTGAAGTTATCGCCAGATATGAACACGCGCCTTGAGCCGCCTTCGGGTTTTATGCTGTATATTGCACCGTCGTTTTCCATTGTGGTTTCAACGAAGTATACTTCGCCGTCGGCAAAGCCTATCATGCCTTCGTCGCAGCCTTTTTTGTCCACGTCGCTGTGGCGCTTTGCTTCGTCCGGCACATTAAAATCATATTGATGCACGCTTATCTCGCCGGAGCCGCCTATTGAAAACAGGCGTCCACCCATGCTGTCCCAGCAATAGGCGCTTATAGCGTCGCCAAAGCCAACTGCGGAAAGGTCAGTTATAAGATCGCGCGAGTCAACGTCAAAAACATAAAGGTGCGCGCTTTCCCCTGCCATTTCAAGCACGGCTAAGCGCCTGCCGTCGGGCGAAAATGCTGCGGACACTATTTGCTCAAACTGATATTTTGAAAATGCTCTGCTTCCGCTTGAATAGCCGTAGAGCCAAAGCTGCTCGTATTCTATCGTTTCGCCGCCGTCCGAATATTCCTTTATGCGCTTTGAATAAAGGCATGCGCTCTTGTCCGGCGTTACGGTCAGCGCAAGGCCGTCGGGAATAATTATGCTGCCCTGCTCCTGCTTGCCGTTTATGCGGCACGGCGCAATGTCATATGCGGCAAGGTATTCCATGCCGTTTTCGTATGCGGGCAGTTCGCCGTATTTAAGCTTAACTATGCTCCATTGCGCGCTTACGGCGCCATCAGATGCAAGCAGCTTATCCATAAGCCGCTGTGCAGCGTCCTTTGAAGATTGAGCGGCGGATATGAGCAATATCGTTTCCATGTCGCTTGAAAGTGTCGGCGTCATATCGTTCCCGCAGTTTAGTGTGCCGCTTCTGTACATATCAAAAGCATTAGCAACAACGTAATAAGCTTCACCATCGGCGGCCTTCTCAGCTGCGGAGACGTCTATTACCGCATTATCGCTATTATCGTCAGGCGTTTGCTTAGGCGCATCCGGCGCGGCAAGCGGCCTGAGCGTTACTGTGAGCATGCCGTCTGAAGCTGACACGGCATACATGGCATTGCTGTTAAGCTGAAAATACAGCGTATAGGAATCGTCATCCGCTCCGGAAACGCTGAAGCTGCCGCTTATAAGCCCGCTGTTCAGCCCGGAGTTATTCAAAAGATAATCCGTGTGTTCAAGCTTACCTATCCTTATGGCAAGGCGGAAAGGCTCGCCAAGCAGCGTTATGCTGTAATCCGGCAGGGTTCTTAACGAAAGCTCTGTATCTCCTGCGGTAAGGTTGCTGCCTAAGCAGAAATCGAGCGCTATCACGGTATCGGTGCCTGATTCGCTTACAGTCACCGTGCGCAGGTTGCCGTTATTCAGCTCGGCCCCGCCGCTTGTTTCTTCGCTGGTGAAGCCGTCGTATGTAAGCTCCTCTGCGGGCGGCGTTGCCTCAGCATCCTCTTTAGCGCATGCGCATAGGCTGAGCAGCACCAGCGCAGCAAGAATTATGGCAAGAATATGCTTTTGCATTCTTCATTCTCCTTAATATATTGCATTCATTATACCCTAAAGAGTGACAAAATGAAATAAATACGCGCTATTTAATACTTTGTTTTCAAATCAGGCGTCGAAAAGGCTTTGCATGGCGGGACTAATTTGCTATAATAGATTGACTGACGATATCCCTATTCAGGAGGATGTATCTATGAAATGTAAAGTATGCGGAGCATACAACGAGGATTACCTTGAATACTGCGAAAAATGCGCAGCTCCGCTGACTGCTGACACAGAAAGCGAAAAGACCGTAGAAATCCAGGAGCCGGAAAACGAACAGAATAAGGGTCAGGATTATCAATCCTATGTGGCTTCAACCGGCGAAACGCCGCCGGCGTGGGGCTTTGTTAAGGCACCCAACTGGCCCAAGCCGGAATTTGATGCGGACACCGTTAGCGAGGAGGACATTCCCCAGGGTTACGGCGCGCGTTTCAATCCCCGCCCGGCCAATGCGCCCGTGCAGAAGGTTGCCGCTAACGAAGGCGACGAGGACTTTACCAACAACGTGCGTATGCATAAGGCCGAAAAGCCCGCCGCAAAGCGTACTGCCGTGCAGCCCAGCCGCAAGCATGAAGCGGCCGCTCCCGTGGCGGCAAGCGCGGCATATGGCTACGATGCGGAAGAATCTGTGTCCCCTGCGCGCAGCACAAAGACGCAGCAGACCGTAAACAAGGTCACAAGGACGCCGATGAAGCCCGCCAAGGAAAACATTGAAATCGAGGATGACGACGATTTCGATTATGACGACGAGGAATATGAAGACCGTTCCCCTGCCCGCGCCAGAAGGAAGAGCGCTTCAGGTGGGCTGAAGAAGAACATTGTATTCATTGCCGCGGCGGCAGCGCTCGTAATACTGATAACTATACTTGGCGTGGTATATGTTAACAAGGTGCATGGCGGAGATTTCTCCAAGTTCATAAGCTGCACCTTCGGCGGAGACCCCATAACCCGCACGCCTACCATAGAAGCATGGAAAACCGAGGATGGCGATCCGGCGTATCTTATAACCGTGTATGCCAAGCGCAACTATACCGTGCGCTACAACAACGGCGATATTCAGCTTGAACGTACAATCAACAAGAACCAGCGCTATATTCCGTTTGTAGTACCGCAGTCCATACTTGTTCCGGATGAGCCACTGGATGTTTCGCAGTACACCGTTAAGCCCGACTTTTTCACGGTAATAAGCCCCTCCGGCGAGGAGACAAAGCTTGAGATAGATCAGGAGATAACAATAGACATCCCCTCGATAGATCTTAACGTGACTCAGCCGAGCGTTGCGGACTTTAACGTTGATTCCCCTGTTGTGCCCATAGCCGGTTCTGTGAGCGACAATACCGTTGGCGTTTTCGTGAACGATGAACAGATAGCCATTGACGAGGCGGGAAACTTCTCCACTACTTATACCTTGCCCGGCGAAGGTGCAGCGACCATAACAATAGAGGCGCGCAAGAACGGCTACCAGACCGCTACCGCAACATTTAACGCCACATATGGCAGCGGAAGCGGCACCCCCACTACCACCCCCGGCGATAACACAACCACCGATCCTAATGCTGGCAAGACGACCACGCCTACCGGCAACGTGAGCTTTTCCGTAAATTCCGATGTTAAGCGCGTAGGCACATCCTCCACCATGACCGTAAGCGGCACGATGGAGTCCGGCGCTACAATAAGCGTGAGCGGCGTTGAACTCGACGGTGCGGTGACGCAGGATTCTACCGCTGGCACTTTCAGCTTTACCGTAAAGACCGCAAGCGTTGGCATTTACGAGGCCGTTATAACCGCCACTAAGGGCGATGCGGCCAAGACTTCCACGCTGTATCTTGAGCATCAGCCGGATAAGACTTCCTATATGGAAGGCGTCTACAAGATGGACTATGAAAAGATAAAGAACTTCCCCAATCATGAGCAGGGCTATAAGATAGTCGGCAAAGTGACAGAAGTGATTCAGGCTACGCCCTATGTGAAGGCAAGGATACAGACCAGCGATGGCGATATGATATTCTACTATTACAGCGGAGTGGCCACCATAGAAGTGGGCGACGGCAAAACATATGAACTTTATGGCGATCCGTACGGCACGGATTCTGCAACCGGACTGCCTCAGCTGCATGCATGGTTCATACTCAAGCGCAATAGCTGATAAGCAAAACAATACAAAAACTACGGGCGGCGTAAATGATCTGAACCCAAAAAGTTAGACACGAAATCGATATCAAGCGGCATCAAGGGCT